>Ga0213875_10000018_pt1 | contig 233445 bp, 202 predicted proteins | sample BarmaccomBMRX_R8_FD_160105 | JGI IMG/M metagenome (GOLD analysis project Ga0213875, IMG submission 160105) | Root-associated microbial communities from Barbacenia macrantha in rupestrian grasslands, the National Park of Serra do Cipo, Brazil - RX_R8 | ecosystem: Host-associated > Plants >... | reverse complement strand
GAAGGCAGCGCGGTGCTGACCGGCTCGCAAGGCGAAAGCGAGCACATCTTGGTGGCGATGGAATCCGGAACGTATAACGTGCAGAAGGCCACTTGCGGCAGCACGTATTGCAAGACGTGCATGGGCGCCACGGAGCCGTTCATCGACTCAGATCCGTGGGGGCTGCCGGTTGCGAGCAGTGTGCAGGAGACATTCACGGCGCAATACAACACGGGCAGTCAGTTCAACCTCACATCGGCGGCAAGTTGGACTTCGGGGAACACCTCGATTGCCACTGTAAGCTCAGGTAAGGTGGCCGCGCGCGCGGCGGGAACCACGTTTGTAGCCGCCAATGACCCCAACACCCCGGATTACACCTCCGGCTGCTACGCATACGCGATCGAATGTCCGTTGGAAACGGGGCCGTCTGCGCAGGCCCCGGGAGGTGCCAGCCAGCTTGTCTGCTCGCCCGCAAGCGTGACGCGCGGATCACAGGTCACCTGCACGCTACAAGGACCAGGTACGGCGTCGAGTTGGAGCTTTACCTCCTCGGACAGTCACGGCTCCGTTTCATCATCTAGCGGAACGACGTCTACGAGCTGGTCCGGCACGGCCGTGGACTCTGGCACGGTAACGGCAACGGCAACAAATGGCTCCGCCTCTACTAACGTCAGCGGAACATTCACGATTACGCCCAGGGCATGGGCGTTTTCACCATACTCCGCCGTTCAGGTATCAAACGGGGACCCCACCCTCCCGACGCTCCCGGTTCCACCCGAAAGCAACGGCGACGACTCCGGGCTGGGATATTTTTCCTTGCTGTATTCCGATACGGGATTTAATCCAACGACCATCAACGCTGGGCCAAACAGCGGGTATACTTATGTGGCCAGCAAGCTAAACGTATCCGCAGGCTACTTTCACTGGGTGATAAATCCCGATTTGGCGAATCAAAGTTCGGCCTTTTCACAGCATCAATATGGCGCGTGTGGTTACATCAGTTGGAGCAATCTAGATGGTCAAACCATACGGCACGAATCGGGCGCGGCCGAGAGCCACTATTCCGAGTACATTTCAGCGTTAAGTGGAAGTAATCCCGGAACGTACTTCGAGGCGCAGATCGCCGGCACAAGCGATAACGCAAGTAACGTCTTCGCCGGTTTAAGGACTCAACTGAACTCGATGTACCAGGCTCTCGGGTCCGCCGCTGCGCAAGAAAACATTCCGCCAGTCAACTACAGTGCAGCGAATGTCTTTCTGGGGAACATCAACTACCTGGTTAACGGTCAATACGCGACATGTCCCTAGGAGTGCGCTCCCTGTATTTGCGTGCTTACCGTATGAGCTTTCGACGATTAGCGCTTGCGATACTGCTGCTGACCGGGGCACGTGGCGCCGAGATATTGCGGGTCGACTTAACGCGCGAGCGAACTGCGATTGAGCAAGCCTCGAGATATCCGGGCGGTCACGGCGGTTCGTACCTCTCCGAGGGGCGGTATCGCCTGCCACTCTCAGTATTGGGGGTTGCAAGCCGCAACGACCGTCGATACCCGGGCTATGTCGTACTTGAACTGATAATTGAGAACACCGGGACGAGTCGCTTTGAGCTTCCCGTTTCGCTGGACACCCGGGGCGTTGAGGCCGAGGGGAACAGGGCGCGTCGCGTTCTTCAGTTTGGGCTTCAGATGGCGCAAGGCGGTGTTGCGGGGCAGAGCGTTAGGGTAATACAGACGGCGGATGGATCCGAGAGCGTACCGTCGTCCCTATTGACTCTTGAGCCGGGAAGGCAAGTACAGGTCGCGCTTAAGCTCAGTAAGGAGTCGTTGGGGCTGAGGTCGGGAACAGAAGTGACGTTGCTCCTCTCCTTAATGGAGATGGCACTGGATGACGCTTCCTTTACCATCCGATCATCCTCCCAACCCGTTATTAGCTCCGCACTTCAGTGTAGAACCGCCGCGGATTGGCCCGCCGGCAGTATCGCGTGCCACTCTTAAATCGGTTAGGCGCAGGAAACCGGGAGAGGTGATCGTCAACGGTGGCCTCGAAGACCAGGGCTTGGGTTACTCAGCCAAAATTCGGTCCTGCGGAACGTCTCCGATGAGGCGATATCGATCACGCCGCGGCTGTATTGGATGCAGGCGGGAGCGGCGCATTCGGCGAAGCTGCCGGCGTTCACTCTCTCGCCCAAGAGTCGATGGTCCAGTCGCGCGATCTCGGAGGCGCAAGGAGAGAGCGAACGCATTCTGCTGGTGATGGACCCGGAACAGACAACATGCAGAAGGCGACCTGTGGGACTTACTTTCTGCAGGACATATATCGGAGCGCACGAAACCTTTATCGACTATGATCCATGGGTCCTGCCTCCGGCATTGCAATACGCTTATACAGATGAACGATCTCTTCCATTTGCAGCGCTTTGTGGATGCGCAGAATCGGGAATATGAGAGCATCCTCTCTGAACTGAAACACGGCCGTAAGACCAGCCATTGGATGTGGTTTGTCTTTCCCCAACTGAAAGGATTGGGGAGCAGCTCCAATGCCAATTACTTCGGGATATCTTCGCGAGAAGAAGCAGAGGCTTACCTGAATCATCCCATCCTCGGCCCACGGCTCCGCGAATGCACCGCGCTGGTGAACCGCGCCCAAGCCTCTTCTCCACAAGAGATCTTCGGCGGAATCGACGCGATGAAATTCCGGTCCTCCATGACACTGTTCGCGGAAGTGGCGAACGACTATAAAGGGTTCGATGAAGCCATCGACAAGTATTTCGGAGGCGAGAAAGATTCGCTGACGCTGGGCCGCCTCGGCCTGGCTTGACCGCCCGGCTTGATATTCTACTCGGCTTATGAGGACCAAAGCGCTTTCGGGGCTTATGATGCTGGCTGGGTTACTGCTCCCGGCTTCGCTTCCGGCGCGACAGGCGGACACAGACTTGGCGTCGCGGTCGGCTCGCCCCTCCCCGGAGTGGCTGAAGTCGGGAGTGATTTACCAGGTTTTCACTCGCTCCTTCTCCGCGCAGGGCAACTTCGACGGTGTGACGAAACGGCTCGATACTCTTCGCGCCCTGGGTGTGAACGTCATTTGGCTCATGCCGATCCATCCGGATGGCCAGCTAAAGAAGAAGGGAACGCTCGGAAGTCCGTATGCCGTTCGCGATTATTACGCGATCGACCCGGCGCTCGGCACGCAGGACGACCTGCGCCGCCTGGTGCGCGAAGCCCACGCCCGCGGCATGAAGGTCATTATCGACCTGGTGGCGAACCACACGGCGTGGGATAGCGTGATGATGGCGCATCCGGATTTCTATAGGAAAGACAAGCAGGGCAACGTTACTTCTCCTTACGACTGGACCGACGTTGCGGCGCTCGATTATTCGAATCCGAAGCTGCGCGGCTACATGCTTCAGATGATGGCGCACTGGATCAAGGACTTCGATCTCGACGGTTTCCGCTGCGACGCCGCGAGCGAGATCCCGACCAGCTTCTGGGAAAGCGCGCGAGTCGAATTAGAGCGCGTGAAGCCGGATATCATGCTCTTGGCGGAAGCATCGAAGCCGGAGCTGCTGAGCAAGGCATTCGACCTGGATTATTCCTGGCCGCTGCTTTCGACGTTGAACGACGTGATAATGGACGGCGCGCCTGCGAGCGCGGTTCACGACACCATAGACAAGCAGCGCAAGCTCTTTCCAAAGGGCGCCTTGCATATGCGAATTAGCGACGATCACGACGAGCTTCGCGCCACAACGCGCTATGGATTTCCCGGCGCAATAGCGGCTTCGGCTCTGGTGATGACGCTCGATGGCGTGCCGTTGATCTACAACGGATCGGAAGTAGGCGATTCGACGCAGTCGCGCGCCCCCGCGTTATTCGAGCCGCAGAAAATCTTCTGGGACGCGGCGGAGTGGCATCCGGAATATCCGAAGTTTTACTCCACCCTTGCGGCGCTGAGAAGGCAACATAGAGCGCTGCAGCAAGGCGAGCTTGTCTGGATGCGCAACTCGGATGAACAGCACGCCCTAACTTACATCCGCCGCGCGGAGGGCGAAGAGTTTCTGGTCGCGATCAATTTATCGAACACCCCGTTTCGGGGCATGGTCGAGATTGATGGCGGTAACTGGAAGGAACTGCCGCTGCCCGCAAGCGCTGCCGGTCCAGCTGCGCTGCCGGCGCTTGCGCTGAATGCGTTCCAGTTTCGGATCTTCCAAAGAGCTCGCTGACTTCAGGGTTGGACTCGGTACAATCGAGAGGCGATGCAGCGGCTCCTTGCATTGATACTCGTCGGCTCTTTCGGCGCGTATTTAATGCTTCCCGCTTTGCCCAGTTCGGCCGATTCGCGGTTGCCGCAATGCTGCCGCAGGACCGGCGTTCATAAGTGCGCGATGCAACGGCAGGGGGACGTTGCTGGAGAGCTTTCTTCAACAACTTCCGAGCCCTCGTTAGCCGCCGTTTGCCCATTCGCGAAGATGGCGCGCGCGAGAGCGGTTCTGCCGATCTCCTGGTTCCCCGCCCCGGCTCGCGTCTTTTTTGGAAACTTGCGGTCTCATCCCGCCTCGCAGCCTCAGACCGAGGCGCGCTTCCGTTGTTCCTTATTACGGTCCCGCCAGAAACGCGGACCTCCGTCGCTTCTCGCCTAGAGCGATAACTTGTGTCCGGTTCCTCGCGCTTGCCCGCGAGGGCCTTGCCGTTCACCTGCAAGTGTGTCTCAAGGAGAAGCATGAAAACTGCGCGTCCCGTCTGCCAGGTGTTCATCTCTGTGTTCATTTCTTGCGCGCCGGCTCTCGCCGCCTTTTCGCCGGCGGAGACCGCGATCCTTCGCGGCGTGATACACGACGCCCAGCACCGGCCCATTCCGGATGCGAGGATTACGATTCAAGCCGCGCCTTCCGTCCATCCGCGAGCTCTGACTTCCGATGCAAACGGAGAGTTTCATGCGGAGGCGCTTGCGCCCGGAGCCTATACGGTTTCGGTCTTGGCCAATGGATTTGAGCCGCTACAAGAAAAGATTCAATTACAGGCGGGCAAGAGTCCGCTCCTGCATCTTCAATTGGAAGTCGCAGGCCTCAACCAGACCGTGGAAGTGACCAGCCAGGCAAGTCGGCTGAAAACCGAAACGTCTACAGCGCAGACCTATGTCTCGTCACAGGAGATCGAGCAGACGCCGGGCGCCGACCAGGCCAACAGCCTCGCCATGATTACCGATTTCACCCCCGGTGCCTACATGGTGCATGACATGCTCCACATGCGCGGCGGCCACCAGGTAAATTGGTTCTTCGATGGCATCCCAGTTATCAACACTAACATCGCCGCTAACATCGCGCCCCTCATCGACCCTAAGGATGTAGCCGAGTTGCAGACTGAGCGCGGCGGCTACTCAAGCGAATACGGCGACCGCACTTACGGCTTCTTCAATGTGGTTACTCCATCCGGGTTCGACCGCGATAACGCGGCGGAACTAATTGCCTCCGCCGGCAACTTTTATTCGACCGACGATCAATTCAACATCGGGAGCCATACGGCGCGATTTGCCTATTACGCGAGTGTAGATGGAAACCGTTCGGAACTGGGCCTTGCCACCCCTGTGCCGCGGATTATTCATGACCAGGATTTCGGAGCAGGCGGATTCCTGTCGCTTCTTTATAATCCAGACGCAAACAATCAATTCCGCTGGATAGCATCTTTAAGAGGCAGCGATTATCAGGTTCCGAATACACCCGGCCAGCAATCGGCCGGCATTCGAGACGCAGATCTGGAGCGCGATGACCTGATCGGTTTTAACTACTCCCATTCCTTCTCCGAAGGCATGGTTTTTATGCTGGCGCCGTACTTTCATTTCAATCGCGCCGATTATGTAGGCGGCCCGAACGATACGCCCTACATTCTGAATGACAACATCCGCTCTAGTTACTTCGGCGGCCGTTTCGTATTGCAACTCGAGAAGAAGAAGCACAATGCCGTGGTAGGAGCCGAGCTATGGGCACAGCACGACAACAGCTTTTTCGGCCTGATGGAGAATCCGAGCGGCCAGATTTTCAATCAACGAGTTCTAAATCAACTCGAAACGCACTGGGCTAATTCCGACGCGATGTTCGCGGAAGATCAATATAAAGTAACTTCGTGGCTAACTCTTGACTTAGGTCTACGCCTTACGCACTATGACGGGCTAGTAAATGAGAACGCGGCGGACCCGCGCCTGGGCGCCGCCGTTCGTATTCCTCGCCTGAACTGGATCGTTCGCGGTTACTATGCCTATTACTACCAACCTCCGCCGCTAGATAGTTTGCAAGGCCCGTCGCTTCAATTTGCCGTCGCACAAGGTTACGGATTTATTCCGCTCCAAGGCGAGCGTGACATTCAGCACGATTTTGGCTTAACTATACCCATTCGGGGATGGGCGCTCGAAGCCGATAGGTTTCACACCAGCGCCCGTAATTTCCTGGATCATGATGTAGTCGGGAACTCCGGGATCTTTGTTCCGCTGACCGATCTTGGAGCGATCATCAGCGGGACCGAAGTCAGCGTGCGATCGCCCCACTTCGCCAATATCGCGCAACTCCGCCTCGCCTATTCGAATCAGATCGCGCAGGGCATCGGGCCGATCACTGGCGGCCTGCTTGAGTTTGCCGCGCCGGGGAATTTTCTGCTCGATCACGATCAGCGCAATACCGCAAGCGCGGTACTTACATTGAACCTTCCTGGCCGCATGTGGATGGCGCCCGCCTATGAGTTCGGCTCGGGATTTTTAAATGGCGACGGACCGGCCCACTTACCGCCGCATTCAACCGTAGACCTTTCGCTAGGAAAGAAATTTGGCGAAAGATGGACTATATCGGCCAACGCGACTAACCTTGGGGATTCGCGCTACCTGCTCGACACCAGCAATACGTTCGGTGGCACTCACGTCGTCAATCCGCGCCAGATATATGCCGAATTGCGCTATCGCTTTCATTTCTGAAAGCAGTTACTCGTAGCGCAGCGCCTGCATAGGATCGATGGAAGCGGCGCGGCGGGCCGGAATCCAGCAGGCCAGCGCTCCAACGGCGCTGAGCGCCAGGGTTACAGCGACATAAGTGAGCGGATCGGACGATTGAACCTGATAGAGCAGATTGCGGATCAGGGGGCCGCATGCGAGAGTCGCCGCAATTCCCGCTGCGAGTCCCCACCAGACAGGCAGCATTCCCTGGCGTACTACCATCGCGACCACGCCGGCTGGAGTCGCTCCCAAAGCCATTCGTACCCCGATCTCATTGCGCCTGGCCGAAACGACGCCTGCGATAACGCCAAAGATTCCGAGCGCGGCTACCAGCAGCGCCGCGACGGCAAAGGCGCCCACCAGTTGCATGCGGAAGCGGCGTTCGGCGACCGCGTCGGAGAGCACTTCGCCGAACGTCTGCACATTCGAGATGGCGATACCGCTATCGATCTTCGCCACGCTGCGCCGGAGCATCGAAACTGCATCGCCTGGAGGAACACTCGCGCTCAGCACGACAGTCATGTTAAAGCTGCTCCCGGCCGCCGTGTACCAGTAAGGCGCGTAGACCACCGAAGGCGCGCTCTTTTCAAGATCCGCGCGAGTATCGCCCGCCACGCCTATTACTCGCAAGCGCTGATCCTCCAGCAAAATCGTTTCGCCGACCGGGTTCTCGCGAGGCCACAGAAGCTTCGCAACCGAGTTACTGATCACAATAACCGGGCTTGCCTTATCGGCAGGAGTAAACGTACGGCCTTCGAGAATCGGAATGTGCATGGCCTCGAAATAAGACCCGCTGATGAACCGGACATTCGTGGTCGGGTGTTGAAACAAAGGTCTTGTGTCGCCTGGCCGCGTTATAAGATCGATCCAGGTTTCTCCATTAAGGGGAAGATGCGAAGTTATGGCTGCGATCCGAATACCCGGCCGGCTCGATAACTCGTCGAGCAGCTTATCGTAGAAGGCAATAGAGGCCGCATTCTTGCTGTAGTTGGCGCCGGGAAGGCTTAGCTTTGCCGAGACCTGATTGCCTACTTCGAAACCCGCCTCGGTATGAGTCAAATGAACAAAGCTGTCGAGCAGCAGCCCTCCCAGCGCCAGTAACACCGTGCTCAGCCCTGCTTCTATCGCGATGAGAATGCTTCTGCTCCGAGTCCCGCTTCGCGAGCCGGTGTTGGCTCTGCCCGAGGCCGCCAAAGCTTCCTGGGGATCGCGCCGCGATTGGCGCCAGGCAGGGTACAGGCCAAACAGCAAAGCCGTCGCGAGAGTCAAACCCAACGCGAATAGAAGCACGTTCAGATCGAGCGCGACTTCGTCCCGTCTGGGTAATGCAGCCGGGGCCGCCGCCAGGATCGCGCGGAGCCCGGCCTTGGCGAGAGCGATGCCCAGCGCGCCTCCCACCGCCGAAAGCGCCATGGCCTCCATGAACGCCTCTCGTATCAGCCTGAAGCGGCTTGCCCCAAGAGCCGTGCGTACCGCTACTTCGCGGTTGCGCAGCGTTCCGCGCGCGAGCATGAGCGTCGCCAGATTCAGGCAAACGATGAGGAGGACCGCGCCCACGGCGCCGAGCACCAGCCAAAGCGACAGCCGCGAATTGCGTACAGATATCTCGTTGAGCGGAATCAAATCGGCGCGCAGCTCCATCTTGTCCGGGAGCGATTTTGTTATGGAAGCCTGCGCGGTATTCAGCATCGCCAGCGCTCTCTCGCGTGAGACGCCGGGTCTCAAACGCACGATCGCCGAGTAATTGAAATCGCCTTCGAGACTCTCTCCGGAGAGTCGCAGCGTAAGCGGCGTAAGCAGCATCGGTTGAGATTCGAGATCGGAGAACACGTCCGCTTGCTGCAAGCGAAATTCCGGCCGCAGCACGCCGATAACTCGATTCGGGATCCCACCGAGTCGGATATCACGGCCGACGATGTTTGGGTCGCCGCCCAATTGCCCGCGCCAGAGCGCATAGCTGAGTAGGACAACATGGTCGCGGCCGTTCTCGGCGTCCGACGGCTCGATAAGGCGGCCGAGCAGCGGCTGGACCTTCAACGTGCGCAAAAGGTCGGGGGTGACCGTTGCGATCGGGATGCGAAGCGGCTGGCCCGCGCCGCCCAGGATCGCGTGCTGCGCTTGCGCCAATCCAAGACGCTCTATGCCGGGGACCATGCTCTTCCACTTCTCGGCATGAAGCGGATTCACGGGCAGAATGGGATACAGTTGCGCGACCTTCGGCACCACTTCGACCGCCGCGAAGAGGCGGTCCGGCTCTGGAAACGCAAGCGGCTTCAGCAGAACACCGTTCACGATCGAAAAGATCGCGACGTTTGCGGCGATGCCTAGCGCCAGCGAAAGCGCGGCGAATGTAGTGAAGATCGGGCTTTGACGCAAGCGCCGGAGCGCGTAGGTTACGTCTTTCATTGCCGACGCCATGGTGAGAATACGAGCGAAGCGGCATTTCGGTTCTGAAAAGAATGATTCGGGCCGTCGTTTCTTTTACCCGCTGTGCAGTCCCACCAGTACCAGCCCGGCCACAACCAGTCCCGTTGCCGTCGCCTTCGCCGACAACACCCAAGGCCGGAAGTCTTCGCGAAACCATGATGGCTTCAGCCTGGTAATCGCGTACGCGCCGAGAAAGATGATGCCGTAGCGCACGCCGGAGATTGCCTGCACGATCGCGGGACTCGCCCGGCTGACGGCATAGATTGCCAGAAAGGACCCCACGCCCGCCATAAACCGGTTGACCATGTACCACCGCTTGCTGCTCGGCGAGGCTTCTTCGGAATGCTCGAAGATCTGTTTCCGCCACGCCGGTGGAACTAGCATCGCCATGGACCCTGCAAATGTGCCCAGCGTGAAGAACACGTATGCGCTGACGAAATTGGTTTGATTGAACGCAATCTTCTGAAGGACGTTCATGAATCCGAAGCCAACGGACGCCACCACGATCTTGGGCAGGATCTTCGAAAGCGGCTGGCGTTCGGCGAAAAACATGACGAAGCCGCCAAGCGTCATCAGCGTGAATCCGGCGAGCTCGCCCTCTACCGTGGCATGCAGCAGAGGCACCGCAATGAGAGCTGTCGCCACCGGCCCGAAGCCGCCCATCGCCGCGAGTTCTTCCGATGCTTCACCGCTCTTAAGCGCCGAGTAATAGAAATACGAGGCGATCAGATCGAGCAAACCCGCCGTGAACGCGATCGCCGCGACCCGCCAGCCCGGAAACCGGAAACCGAACGGAACCAGAAGCAGCCCGAACACGCTGATGGCGCCGAGCCAGAACACATAGGACGCCAGGTTCTTCGTCGCCGGCCTTTTCAGAAGCACTTTGTCCCAGATCAGCGAGATGCCGATCAAGCCATGCCCGACGATGGCGATCAGCACGCCGTTCAAAACGACGCTCTTGATGAGGTTCATGCGTTCTTGGTGTGGATGCGGCCGCGACTGCTGTAGTATCGAAAGTTGCCACGCATCTCGCGGCGACAGTTCCTGGCGGGCTCGGCCCTCGCTCTATCGGGCTGCGGCCCGCGTCGAGTTCCGTTCGCTCGCATCACCGCGCCCGCCCCCTTGGTTCCGGTGAATGTCTCCGCCAGCCGGGTCATACGCACCACCGTGGGGTTGCGTCCCTTTCGGCCGTCTGGGTTTGTGGTTCGAGCCGAGAAGCTGGGCGACAAGATCGTAATCCACAACTATGGCCACGGCGGCGCCGGCATCACCCTCTCCTGGGGCACCGCGCAGCTCGCCGCCGATGAAGCCGCCAAAACGGCGCTGCGAGATTGCGCCGTCATCGGCTGCGGAGTGGTGGGTCTATCCACCGCGCGCATTCTCCAGCAGCGCGGTTATCAGCCGGTCATTTACGCAAGCGAGATGCCGCCCAACACCACCTCCAACATGGCGGGCGGCCTCTGGGATCCCGTAACCGTCTTCGACGACGCCACTCCCGAATTCCGAAGCCAGTTCGTTGCCGCCGCCCATTTCGCGCATCGCCGGTATCAACTGCTCGCGGGCGATGAATACGGCGTGCGCTGGATGCCCATTTACAATCTCGCGAACGACAAGCCGTTTGCTCCGCCGCGGCCGGAAAGCGTCGCGAGCGAGATTCAGGATCTCTACCCAGAAACTCGTTACCTGGAAGCTTCTGAAAATCCTTTTCAAGTCAAGTACGGCCGCCGCCGCGACATCATGCTGATCGAACCATCGATTTATCTCGATAAGCTGATGCGCGATTTTCTTATCGGCGGAGGCAAGGTTCATATCCGCATGTTCGCGAGCGCCGCGGACCTTGCGGCCTTGAGCGAAAGGCTGCTCTTCAACTGCACCGGTCTCGGCGCCAAGGCCCTCTTCAACGACGCTGAGCTGACGCCCATCAAGGGCCAGCTCACGTTTCTTCTTCCGCAACCCGAAGTGAATTACTGCACCGTGGGACCCGACGACCTTTACATGTTTCCGCGGCACGACGGAATCGTTCTGGGCGGCAGTCACGAGCGCGGCGTCTGGTCCACCGATCCCGAACCTGACGTTCTGGACCGAACCCTGCGCGGGAATGCGGCGCTGTTCTCTTCGATGCGCCGTGCTCCGGGGCGGCGGGCGGGCTGACCAGCCGTTCGCGCCCGGCCGGCATTCGCTTCAACTTTCGCCGAAACTCTCCCCCGCACCCGTAAATCTTCTATTCGGGACATTTCGTGCCGGCGTTACAGGCCACCTCCAAGCGCGCATCGAACCAATTTCCGCTCCTGCCATTGATAACGGCGGGGGTGATTATCGCGGCGCTTTACTTCGGAAAAGAGCTGCTCATACCCTTTGCTCTGGCGCTGTTGCTTAGCTTTCTGCTGGCGCCTCCAGTCACTTGGCTCGAACGGATGCGCTTAGGCCGCGCCGCGTCCGTGGCCATCGTGCTGGTGCTCGCGTTCTCTATCGCCGGCGGCCTCATCTGGCTGGGGCTCGGCCAATTGACGGGCATCGTCGCCAGTCTGCCGCAGTACCAGGACAATATCCGTGTCAAACTTCAGGCTCTCCGCAGCCCGGCGGGTCCCGGCCTGGTCAGCGCCGCGGACACCCTCAAGAATCTGAAAAACGAGCTTGCCGCGAACGCGCTCAAAGCGGAAAAGCCCCGCGACCAGATCGCGCGCGCGCAGTCTCGCGCAAATCCAAACCCGCCCGCTCCGGTTCCCGTTGAGATCGTCAATCACGATTCCGGCGTGCTTCAATCGCTAGGCCTTGTCAGCGCCTCGCTTGCCAACGTTCTCGCGATGGCCGCCGCGGTGGTGGTCCTCACGCTGTTCATGCTTGCCCAGCGCAGTCCTCTCCGGAATCGGCTGTTCGGCCTCTTTGGCCAAACGCATTTGATTCTGATGACCACCGCGCTCGACGACGCCGCCACTCGCGTCAGCCGCTACCTGCTCACGCAATCTCTCGTTAACGCCTCCTACGGCGCGCTTCTCGGCTTCGGGCTGTATTTTGTCGGCGTGCCTTACGCGCCGTTCTGGGGCGTTCTCGCCGCCTTGCTGCGCTTCATCCCTTATCTCGGAACGTTCTTTGCCGGCGCTTGCCCGTTTATCCTTTCGCTCGCCGTATTCGACGGCTGGCAGCGGCCTCTGCTGACGCTCGCGGTCTTTGGCGTCATCGAAATTGCGACGTCCTCGGTCCTTGAACCCTGGCTCTACGCCACGCGCACCGGCATTTCGTCGCTGGCCATTTTACTTTCCGCGGCCTTCTGGACCTTGATTTGGGGGCCGATCGGGCTCATTCTCTCCACGCCCCTCACCGTCTGCCTCGCCGTTTTGGGCCGGCACGTTCCACCGCTCGAATTCCTTTACGTTCTGCTGGGCGATGAGCCGGTCCTCACGGCCGACGTCCGTTTCTATCAGCGCCTTCTCGCGATGGACGACGATGAAGCCGACGGAATTGCCGCGCAGGCTCTGAAGGAGAAAACGCTCACCGAGGTCTACGATTCGCTTCTGATTCCGGCTCTCGGCCTCGCCGAACAGGACCGTCACGAAAACCGGCTGGACGCCGAACGCGCAGCTTTCCTTTTCCAAGCCACCAGCGAGGTAATCCAGGAATTGGCGGACGATCAAGCCGCGGTGGCCGAAGCCGCGAAGAGCGGCGAGAGCCCAGCCCCTGCGAACCCGCTGTCCATCCTCTGCATGCCCTCGCGCGATCGGGCCGACGAACTCGCTGGCATGATGCTGGTCGAGCTTGTTCGCCGCCAAGGCAACCACGCGGAGTTGCTTCATCTCGCGGACCTCGACGGCACGAACGCGCCTGTCAAACGGCCCGGCATCGACGTCTTATTTGTCTCCGCGCTGCCTCCCTTCGCAGTCATTCATGCGCGCTCCGCATGCCGCCGCGCCCGCCAGGCGAACCCCGGCGCCAAGATTGTTCTCGGCCTGTGGAACTCCGTGCTGCCGGCGGAAAAAATAGCCGATCGTCTCGGCAAGCCGACATGCGACGCCATCGTCACCTCGCTCGCCGAAGCCGAGGCTCTGCTCAAGCCGGCCGAAATGCCCGCTGCGGAAGTAGAAACCGCGTCTAGAGCTTAACGTCCAGGCGCGCGCTGTAGCCGTGTTAAGGTACCTTCTTGAGGACAACCTGAATGGAGCCGATGTTTCTCAAAGATGTCGAATCCCACAAAGGGGACGACAACTACACGCGCGCGATTGAGATGATGAAGCGCGCCGGTCAGGAATATCCGCGGATCCTGCACATGTTCTCTTTCAAGATCGCCGCAACCACTCACCTGGAGCGCTTCACCCAAGAGATGATGCGCGAAGCGGCGCCCCTCTCTCCCGGTATCCGCGAGTTGATCGCGGCGTATACGTCGCACCTGAACGCATGCCCGTTTTGAACGAAGTCTCACGCCGCGGTCGCGGCGGAACTGTTAGGCAGCGAGGAGTTGGTGGCGGGAGTACTGGCCGATCTGGAGACATCGCAGCTCTCGGAACCCGAGAAGGCTCTGTTCCGCTTCGTCCGCAAGGTCAACGGGGAGTCTGTCTCCATCCAGCCCGCCGACATTGAAACTCTGCATCGGGCCGGCTTCAGCGACGAAGCGATCTATTACGCGATCACCGTTTGCGCTCTGTTCAACTTCTACAATCGATGGATCGACGCAAGCGGCGTGCGCCCCATGAGCGACGAAGCGCACAGGAACGGCGCGAAACGGTCGGCCCTGCATGGTTATTCGCGAAGTTCTCAGCCGCCGCCGCAAATGCCTGCCGATAAATGAATCCCTGCGCGCTTTTTTCGAGCGCGTTATTCGTGGCGCAACGCCGTCATTGGATCTACGCGCGACGCTCTCGCCGCGGGCCCATATCCAGCGACCGCGGCGCATGCAATCAGAGTCAGCACGGCGCCCGCAAGCGTTAACGGATCGTTCGGCTTGACGCCGAACAGAAACGATTTCAAGAACGTGGTCGCTTCCCAGGCCGCCGCCAATCCCAGCGCGAGACCGGCCGCGCCCATCGTCAATACTTCGCGCATCACCATCCAGATCACGCCCCTGCGAGCCGCTCCGAGAGCCATTCGGATTCCGATTTCGCCGGTCCGCCGGCTGACCGCGTACGCCATGGTTCCGTAAAGGCCGAAGCACGCCATGATGAGCGCCAGCGCGCCGAAACAACTGCAAAGGTCCGCGAACGTTCGCTCATGGACGATGGTGGTGTCGATGACGCGGGCCTGCGTCGTCAGCTCGGCGACTGGAACCTGCGGCGCCGCCTCATGCACGATCCGCCGCACCGAATTGGCTAGAGCAAACGGATCGCCGGCCGTGCGCAGCTCGAAGTACATCCACTCGATCGGCCGTCTGCCCGGCGCCTGCAGATACGGAACGTAGGTAACAGGCGGAGCCTCTTGTTTCAGCGAACTATAGCGAACCGACTTGGCCACCCCGACGATCTCTAAATCTTGACCGTCCTTTCCGCCAAATCGAAAATTTCGGCCCAGGGGCGATACTCGCGGGAAGTATTTTTTCACGAAAGCTTCGTTTACGACCGCCACCCCTGGAGCGCCGGCGCGATCGCGATCGTCAATGCCTCTGCCGCTCAAGAGAGGAATCTGCATGGTCTGGAAAAAATCCGGCCCGATCTCGACCACCGATGTCAACGACGGATGATCTTCGTCGCTGGGAATGCCGGGAATAATGACGTCGGTCCTGCTGTTCGATTCGGAAACCAACGGCATGTGGCTTTGCGTTGCGCTACGCACGCCCGGTATGGCGATGAAGCGCGTTCGGAGGTCCGCGTAGAGCATCTTGAGGGCATCGCCGCGGTAGCCTGCCTGAACGGCATCCAAACGGAAGAGCAGCACGTTCTCGCGATTAAACCCGATGTCCACGGCCCGCAGATTTTGCAAGGTGCGCAGAAAGAGTCCTGCCGCGGCCACCAGCAGGAGCGAAATCGCGATCTGCGAAATTACCAGCGCGTGACTCAATCCGAACGGAATCCCAAAGCGGCGTCTGGCGGCGCGCGCCTGGCTCGCGCGGGCTTCCTTCAAGGCGGGCGAGATGTCGACCCGGCTGCTTTGAATCGCGGGCGCGAGGCCGAACAACATCCCGGCCACAAGCGCTACCAGGAACGTGAACCCCAACACCTCCCAATCGAGCTGCGCGCCCAGCGTAAAGTCCGGCCTGCCATTGGCCAGCAGCAGCGTGATCGCGCGGATTCCGAGCACCGCGACAGCTAACCCGAGCAATGCGCCCCCCAACGCCAGCAGCAAACTCTCCGTGAGAAGCTGGCGAATAACTCGCAGGCGTCCGGCGCCGAGGCTGAGACGTACCGCCATTTCGCGGCGGCGCGCCTCGGACCGCGAGAGCAGCAGGTTCGCGAGGTTGGCGCAGGCGATCGCCAGGATTAGACCCACCATCGTCATCAGAACCACGAGCGGTTTCGAATATTCTCTGCGGAGCGAATCGACTCCGGAGCCGCCCGGCTGCAGCCACAACCGGGGAAGCGTCGCGCGCTCTTTGGGCTTTTGCACGGTGGCGTTTACCCACAGTGCAAATTTCCCGCCGGCTTCGGCTTGCGCCTGCGCGAGCGTGACTCCGGGCTTGAGCCGGCCCATCATTTCGATCCAGTAGGAGCGGCTGTCGATGAACCGCCCGGCTTGGTCGTTGTAGTGATCGAACTCGATCACCGGCAACGCGTGAACGGGAACGAAGAGCTGCACCGGAGACTTCGGATGTACGCCCGCAAAACCAGGCGGAGCGACGCCTATGACGGTGAAGGGCTTTCCGTTAAGTAGGACAGATTTTCCGACGATGTCCGCGCGGCCGCCTAGCGATCCCTGCCAAAAACTGTAGGCAATCGCAATCGCGGGAGTGGCGCCCGCCCGGTCGTCTTCGGGCTGGATCAGCCTGCCCGCCGCCGGCCGGATTCCTAAGCCGCTGAAGTAGCGCCCCGACACGTACTCACTGGGCACCAGATGCGCTTCGAGATCCAGCACCAGGTCGAGTTCCCCGGCGTGCGCGAAACCGAACAGCGTCGAAAACACGTGGTTGTTGTCGCGCAGCATCTCATAGGCCGTATATGGAAAGTTACCGCTCACCACGCTTCCGTCTGGCTCATCGTGAGACGACCCATTGAAGCTCTGCGCGACCGCGGGTTCGGCCTTGGCGCGCCAGTTGACTAGGACCAGTTGCTCCGGGTGCGACACCGGCAGAGCGCGCAGAAAGATCGCGTCGAGAAAGCTATAGATGGCGGTGTTCGCGCCGATCCCGAGCGCGAGCGAAGCCACGGCCACCAGAGTGAATAGCTTGTTGGCGCCCATGGACCGCAAGCCGTATCGCGCGTCTTGCTGGAGCTGCTCCCAAATTTTCCATGTCCGCATGGCGCCGGCGCTCGCAGTTGAAGCCTAGACCGGCAGGAACTGTTTCAAAGGTTCGAACATCGTCTGCACGAACGACACCGCCGCGTCGGTGGCGCTCTGGGTATCTCCGCCTGCTACCGGCACGATCACTCGTACGAGCGATGTGTCGCTGCGGTTATAGCGGATCGAATCGGTAACCGTAAAAATCTTGGCGGCGTATTCGCTTGCAATTACGCGGTTGTGCGATTGGTACCAGTAAAGAACCACGTCCTGGTTATCCCCGTGCGCGACTATGTAGCGGTTCACGTGGATCGGATCCGGTTCGCCCGCCACGCGAATATCAATGGTTCCGGATTGAGACGGCGCCCAGCCGCTGCCGGGCAGGCAGTTCTTCGGAGAATGCGGCGCTTTGCCGGTCCGCTGAGTCTCGAAGTACGCGACAAACAAGGTTGCCATCCGGCCGGTGGTCTTGTCTTGGTAAATGCGAGATAGTAAGTCGTCCGCCTTTAGTATTTCGAGCGTCTGTTTGTCGATATCGACGTTCTGAACCAATGCCCAATTGCTAGCGCCGAGCGTAAACTGATCGAGCGGCCGATGAGGGGGCGTCCTTTCGCTGCGCGAGAATCCATAAAAAGCCGCCGCCTGCAGCAACAGCACAATTGTCAATATCCGCGCGCTCTTGGTCTCTAACAGCCCGCTCATGCCTGCGCCTTCCGGGTCTTCTTCGTCGCCAGATTGATGAGCCGGTGCACGATCACGAGCGCAACCAGGGCGACGACGAAAACGATATACCCTTCCATCTCATGATACGCGCCTTGCGCGAGCTTGGTGTTGATCTCGGAAAGCCATCCGGTCACCGCCACGCGGATTGCATTCGCGCAGATCGCAATCGGAATCGTCGCGGCGAGCAGCGCCCACCGCATCCACACCCGCTTATCGGTGAAATACGCATAGACGAGGGACAGGAAGCCGAGCGACAGCAGGGAACGGATTCCGCTGCACGCCTCCGCCACGTCCAGGGTCTGGCTGGGAAGCTGCAGCGTATTGCCGGATCGAAGCACCGGAATGCCCATCCATTCGATGAGTTGTTCGCCGAGCGCCGCGGCCAGCATCTGCAGCTTCAAAGTCAGTTGCGCGTAGATGATGGCCGGAATGGGAATCATGAACAGCATCAGCAAGAGCGGAAACAGCAGTTCTTTCACCCAGCGCGTGCCGCCTAAGTACAGAACCACGCCGAACAACGCGATGATGAAAGCGAGCCGCGCCGTGAACAGTTCGGCGCCGAGCGTGGCCGCCAGCGCTTCGAGCGCTGCAAAGACCACCAGCACCAGGCCCCAGCCGCTCGGCTGGCGGGGCGTTGCCGCCAAAATGTCGCGCCGTCTCCAGGCTATGAAACCGGCTACGATAGGCACCAGGAATCCATGGCCCATGTCTTCGTCGGTCGCCCACTGGACTCCCAGCCGATACAAAATTGGGGCATAGCATAGGATCAGTAATCCACCGAACCACGCTATGGGTTGCCAGGAAACTCTGGCCGATCGCTTCACCTGCGTCGACGGGGCAACAGGCACGCTTACCATGAAAGAAGTTCTCTTCAGTTAATCACAACATTAGTGTGAGGAACCGTTCTTTGGATACCACTGTTCGCGTCCGGCGGCCACTTGGGGAATTTCGAGTTATTGCCGCACCCCTGTTGTTCTGCCTGTTCTGGCCCTTTGTTGCGCATGCTCAAGCCTTCTATCCTTTAAAAGACGTTCGCCCCGGTCTTCGTGGCGTCGGGCGCACAGTATTCAACGGAAACCACATTGAAGAGTTCCAGGTGGAAATCCTGGGAACGCTCGAAAACCTCACTCCGAAACAGACCATCATCCTCGCAAAGCTATCGGGCGGCCCGCTTGCCGAAACCGGCGTACTCCAAGGCATGAGCGGAAGTCCCGTATATATAGACGGCAAACTCGTGGGGGCGATTGCCCTCGGCTTTCCGTTTTCAAAGGAACCGATTGCAGGCATTCAACCGATCGAAGACATGGTGGCCGATGCCCGCCCTCCATCCGCCGCTCCCCTGCCGAAATCCGCTCTATCTTTTCGCCGCGTCCCTCCTGTTTCTGCTCTCTCCTCTTCCTTCGGCAGTTTGAGCGAAATCTTGAGCCCGGTGGCTTTTTCCGGCTTCACCCCGGCCACGCTCGAGACCTTTGGGACCGAATTCCGGCGCCTCGGCCTCTCGCCTCAACAGGGAGTGTCCTCGGGCAGCCCAACGTCTCAGCGATATTCCGGAACCGTCACCCCCGGTTCCATGATCAGCGTCCAATTGCTCAGCGGCGACATGTCCATTAGTGCTGATGGGACAGTGACTTACGTCGATGGCAATCGAGTCTATGCATTCGGGCACCGTTTTCTGGATTCAGGCGCCACCGACCTGCCCTTTGCCCGCGCGGACGTAGTGGCGCTATTGCCATCCGTCAACACCTCGTTTAAGCTTTCGGCTTCCCGTGAATGGGTCGGCAGCATGACCAGGGACCGCAGCACCGCGATCGCTGGCGAAATCGGCCGGCATGCCCACACCGTGCCGCTCGCCATTACCGTCCGATCCGCTTCCACCGGTATTCACGACTATCGCATGCATGTAGTCGAGGACCGCCTGCTGACCCCGTTCGTAACGCAGACCGCGCTCTTTTCCGTCATGGACGCCACCGAGCGCGCGGTCGGGGCCGGTACTCTCCGTTTGCACGGGCAGGTCGATTTCGAGGGCAATATTCCACCCTTGCTGATTCGCGATGTCTTCATCAGCGACAACGCCCTGCCCCAACAGGCCTCGGCCGATGCCGTGGTTCCGCTCAGCTTCGTGCTGGGCGCCGGATTTGCCAACCTGCGCTTGAAGAACATTTCCTTCCAATTGGAACCCGTCGACTCCAAGCGGCAGTTGCACATTGCTCAGGCTTGGGCGTCCAAACACGAGGCCCGGCCCGGCGATACCGTCGAGATCACCGCCGTTCTTCAAGGTGAAAATGGAGTCGAGCTGACTCGCGTGGCGACCTATCGCGTTCCGGTCGGAGCTTCTGCCGGCCCCCTGAACTTCACCGTCAGCGACGCAGCCACTTTGAACTTCCCCGACTTCGCCGGAATGAGCCAATCCGCCCTGCGCGACCCCGGCGAGCTGGTGCGCGCCATCAACGATTACCGTTCGAGCGATGCCGCTTATGTACGTGTCTGGCGACAGGAGCCCGCCTTTACGGTGGCTGGGCCGGCCCCCGGTGGCGAGCTGACCGATCCTCCGCCCTCTGTCATGCTGATCCTCGCCGATCCGTCTTCTTCTGTCACCACGAATCCGGCCCTGACTCTCACGCGCGGGTCCGGGCTTGCGGAGCTTACGATTCCGGTCGCCGGGTTCTCGGTAAGCGGCGCGAAGACCGTCCAAGTGGAAGTCAAAGAGTGAAGTTCCGAATTCTCATCGGCCTCTGCGCGCTGGCCCTGCGTGCGTCCGCGGCTACCAGTACGGCTTGGGAAGTCAGCGGCTTCAGCGACTTCTTGAAGGGCCGTCTCTCCGGGCTGTCGTTGTCCCCAGACGGCGTTTTGGAGCCCGGGCCGGCCTTGCGTTTTCAGGCGACTCTGGGCCAGCCGGCTCTGTGGAGCCTCGCCCCTGCTCCTAACGGCGCGATGTATGCCGCAACGGGCCACACGGGAAAAGTTTTCAGCATCTCTTCGCGCGGCGAGGCCTCGGTGGTCTGGACATCCGAACAGCCGGAAGTCTTCGCCATCGCGTCCGACGCGAAAGGCGTGCTCTACGCGGGCAGCTCTCCAAATGGCGGCTTATACCGCATCGAGGCCGGGCAAGCTCGCGAGATCTGGCATTCGCCAGCCAAATATATCTGGGCCATTCAACCGGCCCCCGATGGTTCTCTCTATGTCGCAACGGGCGAACAAGGACGCATTTATCGGGTGCGCCCCGGCGGTGAGTCGGAGGTGTATTACGATACCGGCCAAACCAACATCACGGCCCTTACCCTTGCCTCCGACGGCCGCCTGTACGCCGGCAGCGACCCGAATGGCCTGATCTATGACATCGCCGGTCCAGGACGCGGCGCCATTCTGTACGACTCGAACCTTCCCGAGATCAGAGCCCTGGCCCTCGACAGCCGCGGCAATCTCTACGCCGCCGCAATGGGCGGGGCTGTGGCGACGCGCTCGACTGCGGAAGCGTCCCAGCCATCTGCGACGACGACGCCTGCGGTTGCCAACTCGCCCACCGTCATAACGGTCACCGCGGCCAAGGACAACGGCGCGCCTGCGGACAACGATCAGAGCGGCGCCAGGTCCGCCGCCGACCAGTCGCGAGCGACCGCCTCCTCCGCTTCCGCCTCGACTGCCGGCGCCAATACGGCGGTAGTCGAAGTAAGCGGCGTTGAAAAGTCGGCGATCTATCGCATTCGTCCGGACCGTACTATCGAAACCTTACGCAGCTCAAAAGACGATAACGTGTACGACCTCCTTGTCGTTGGCGACGCGGTGCTCTTCTCTACAGACGACCACTGCAGAATCTATCGGATGATCGGGCGCCGAACTACACTGCTAGCCGAACCCGGAGATGGCGAAGCCACGCGTCTTTTTCAATCCGGTCCCCTGCTTTACGCCGCCCTGAGCAATCCTGCGCGCTTAGTGGCTCTAGGAGAAGCCGGCGCTCAGCCCGGCGCCTACGAATCTCAGGTTCACGATGTCACAAGCGTGGCTCGTTGGGGACACCTTCAGTGGCACGGAACGGGCGCGGGCGTACTTTTTCGAACCAGGACCGGCAATGCGGCGCGCCCGGATCAGACTTGGAGCGAATGGTCCGCCCCCCTCGCCGATCCTTCCGGTTCGCTGATCGCCAGTCCTCCCGCCCGGTTCATTCAATGGCGAGCCGAATGGCCGGCTGGAAGCAACGCCCAGGTAGATGCGGTCGAAGCGCCCTATTTGCCGCGGAACGCGCCGCCCGTTATTCATAGCATCACCGTGGCTTCAGTAACCGGATCGAATGCCGCCAAGACCGGCGCTAACGCCGCCAGCAGCGCCAACGCCTATTCGATAACCGTCACCGACACCGGTGAAGCTCCCGCCGCAAGTTCCGGCGCCACCGCCACGCAAACCGTTTCGCGGCTGCAGGCGACTCAAACTCAGATCTCCTGGCAAGCCGACGATCCGGACGGCGATAAACTCGTCTATTCCGTTTATTTCCGCGCCGAAGACGAACACGATTGGCAGCTTATCCGTAGCCGCATGTTCGAAAACACGCTGCTGCTCGATCCCGACGTGTTTGCCGATGGCCGATACTTCTTCCGTGTCGTGGCCTCGGACGCCCCTTCGAATGCCGCGCAGTATGCGCAGGACGCGGAGTTCGTCAGCACGCCGGTCCTGATCGACAACACTCCGCCCGTCGTAACCGCTGGCGAGCCGCGGCGGTCAGGCAGCGCCGTCGATATCGACATCGATGCGAACGATAAGACCAGTCCTCTCCGGCTGTGCGAGTATTCGCTCGATGCCGGCCTATGGCAACCGATAGAGGCTGCGGACGGCATCACCGATTCGCCGCATGAACGGTTCCACCTCCACTTAGACGGCCTCCGGCCCGGTGAGCACTTGCTTGCTTTTCGCGTCTACGACTCCGCCAACAACGCGGGCTTGGCGAAGGTCATTCTGCGTTAACGCTTCTTCGAGTTAGAATACGACTGTTGCCGGTGTAGCTCAGGTGGTTAGAGCGACGGTCTCATAATCCGTAGGTCGCAGGTTCAACTCCTGCCGCCGGCACCATTTTTCACTGCCTGACAATCACCGAATAAATTCGATCGAGATCGTCTTGCGAGTAGTATTCGATCTCCAGCCGGCCCGCTTTTTCGGAACTCGCAACCAGGCGAACCTTCGTGCCAAGCGCCATCGCGATCTCTTCCAGCGCGGCGCGAACATTCGGGTCCATTGGTTCCGGATCCTTCTGTTTCGTTTCCCGGCGCGGTCTGGCAGGATTGGTTAAGTCCTTAACTAAGCGCTCCGTCTCGCGAACCGAAAGCCCCTCGGCCATCACCTCCTGGCAGGTGCTCCATTGCTCATCCGGGTCTTGAATATTGAGCAGTGCGCGAGCATGCCCAACCGTAAGCGTTCCCCGGATGACTTCCTCCCGAATCGCTACCGGCAATTTAAGTAACCGTAAAAAATTAGTTACTGTAGATCTATCTTTCCCGGTTCGTTGGGCAATCTCCTCATGGCTGAGGCCATATTCAGCCGCCAATCGTTGGAAAGCCGTCGCGATCTCGATTGGATTCAGGTCTTCGCGCTGTACGTTCTCGATCAGCGCGAATTCCAAGAGCTTATTTCTTTCGATGCTCCGAACCAGGGCCGGAACTTCCTTTAGGCCGGCCAATGCGGCAGCGCGCCAGCGCCGTTCTCCGGCTATGATGCGGTACTGATCGGGTGCAACCTTGTATACCGTGATGGGCTGGATAAGGCCGTTCGTGCGAATCGACTGCGCCAACTCCTGCAATTTGGTGTCATCGAAGCTTTCGCGCGGTTGCTCTTCGTTCGCCGAAATCTTGGCTATCGGTATGCTGTGAAACTCTTCGAAGTGTTCGGGCAGGGACTTGGGCGAAATCGGCGAGGGAACGGCCGCCGAAGCCAATTCCGGCGCCGCGGCGCTGGCGCGGTTTGGCAACAGCGCCGAAAGGCCTTTACCCAGCGCCTTTCGCGGATTCTTGTCTGGCTCTTTGCTCATGGGCTCGCATCTCCTTTGCAAGTTGCATGAAAGCTTCTGCGCCCCGCGACTTCGGATCATAAGCCAAAACTGGTTTGCCGAAGCTGGGCGCCTCGGCCAATCGAATGCTGCGAGGTATTACGGTCTTAAACACCGCTTTTCCGAAGAATTCGCGCAGGTCTGCTTCGACCTGCCGGGTCAGGTTTGTGCGATCGTCATACATCGACAGGAGCACGCCCTCAATCCCCAGGCGTCGATTGAAGCTTCCGCCGATCCGATCGATCGTGTCGATGAGTTGAGAAATGCCTTCGAGCGCGAAGAACTCGCATTGAATCGGAATCAGTACCGAATCGGACGCAACCAGCGCATTGATCGTCAGCAGATCGAGCGAAGGCGGACAATCGATGAAAATGAAGTCGTGGTTCTGTTCGACCGTCTTGATCGCGGCCGCGAGACGGCTCTCTCGCTCTTCGGCATCGACGAGATCCAATGTCGTAGCCACCAAATCCTGATCGGCCGGAACTACGCGAAGCCGCTCATACTCTGTATCTAAGATCGTGCTTTCCAGGTTCGTCTGGCGGAGCAGTACCTGATACAAGGAGGGCCGGTCCGGAATTTTTGGAAGTCCCACGCCGGTCGTGGCATTCCCCTGTGGGTCTGCATCGATGAGGAGCACCCGCTGCTTGGATGCCGCGAGAGCGGCCGCCAGATTTATAGCAGTAGTGGTCTTCCCCACTCCACCTTTCTGATTTGCGATTGATATGACCCGGGCCAAGGTTCTCGATGAATACTATCATGTTTCACGTGGAACATTAACTCTCCGAGATCTTCAACGTTTCACGTGAAACATTGCGCATATTTAGGTAGACGTCGAGCACCGCAATCGCGGCGGGCGTGATCCCCGGAATACGGCGCGCTTGCCCCAAGCTTGTGGGCTGCACCCGATTGAGCTTTTGACGGATTTCGTTCGATAATCCCGGTATCGAGTAGCTGAAATCCGAGGGTATCGAGCGTCCTTCGGAGGCCTCCAGGCTTTGTATCTGCCGCTCCTGCTGCGCAAGATAGCCGGCGTACTTGATTTCCGTTTCGACCGTCTCCAGTACACCGGTCACGATCTCTTCGCCGATCTGGCCTCGGATCCATCCTGCGAGGACCTCGATCGAAGCCTCCGGCCGGCGTAGCCATACGCCGAGGGTCGGATTATCGGGTACGCGCAGGATCGTAGAAGCTCGGGTGTGGTCGAGAAGATGGGCCAGCCAAGCCTTCTGGGCCTGCTTCTTTGAAAACCGGCGCCACCGGCGGTCATCCACTAGCCCAATTTCCCAGCCCAACGGAGTTAACCGGGCATCCGCATTGTCGATTCGCAGGTGCAGCCGGAACTCGGCCCGCGAAGTGAACATCCGGTAAGGTTCGTCCGCTCCTTTACTGATAAGGTCGTCCACCAGGATTCCGACATACCCGGAGCTGCGCCCCACCGTCACGGGCGAACGGCCACAAATTGAGGCCGCGGCATTCAAACCCGCGATCAATCCCTGGCATGCAGCTTCCTCGTAGCCGGAAGTTCCGTTGATCTGGCCTGCCAAGTACAACCCTCCGATCGTCTTGACCTCCAGAGAATGCCGCAATTCCCGGGCGTCGATGGCATCGTACTCGATCGCGTATCCCGGGCGGATCATTTCCGCGCTTTCCAGACCGGGGATAGAGGCCACCATCGCCGCTTGTACGTCGATAGGCATGCTCGTGGACATGCCGTTCACATATACCTCGTGGGTATCGAGCCCCTCCGGCTCCAAAAAGATCTGGTGACGCCGCTTTTCCGGGAATTTAACGATTTTGTCCTCGATGGAAGGACAGTACCGTGGCCCGATGCCCTCAATCTGCCCGCTATAGAGCGGCGAACGCTCTATGCTCTCGCTCAGAATGCGATGAGTTGCGTCCGTTGTGTAGGTCAAGTGACAGCAGATCTGAGCCCGGTCGATCCGATCCGTCAAGAACGAGAAAGGAGTTGGCGCCGAATCGCCCGGCTGTTCCTCGAATCGACCCCAGTCGATGGTGCGGCCATCCAGCCGAGGAGGCGTGCCCGTCTTGAGTCTCGTCCAGTTCAGTCCCAGGGTGCGCAACTGCGCGCCCAGCGTGTTCGAAGGCGCTTCCCCGTTGCGCCCACAGGCATATTTCTGTTCACCGACATGGGCCAAACCGTTCAAGAATGTTCCGGTAGTAACGACCACGGCTTCGCTGAGCAGATCGCGGCCGTCCTTCAGCCGCACGCCTGAAATTCTTCTGCCGGTATCGACGGGCGCGAACAGCAGTTCTCCCACTTCGGCCTGCAGAATCCTCAGGTTCGGCTCATTTTCCAGCCACTCCCGCATCTTCAGCCGGTACAGCTTCTTATCGCATTGAGCGCGCGGAGACCAAACCGCAGGCCCACGGCTCGTATTCAGCAACCGGAACTGGATGCCAACGGCATCCGTCAATTCCCCCATCACCCCGCCTAGCGCATCGATCTCCCGTACGAGATGCCCTTTGGCGATCCCACCTATTGCCGGATTGCACGACATCTGAGCAATCAAATCCAGGTTCATCGTAACCATGGCGGTTCGCAAGCCGAGGCGTGCGCAGGCCCGTGCTGCCTCACACCCGGCGTGCCCGGCGCCGACCACCACCACGTCATACCTTTTCTGCATACGCAAACGGACTATCCGTTATTCTATCGGGGAATGAAGGTCCTGATCGTGGGTGGCGGAGGCAGGGAACACGCCCTAGCCTGGAGGCTCGCCCAATCCCCACAGGTGAAACGGATCGTCGCAAGCCCCGGTAATCCCGGCATCGCGAAACTGGCGAATTGCGTCCCCTCACCTGACTCCGTCTCAGGCTATGCCGATATCGCGCAACACTTCGAGGCCGACCTGACGATAGTTGGCCCCGAGGCCCCGCTCGTTTCCGGCATCGTCGATCGGTTTCGCAACCGAGGACTGCGGATCGTCGGACCCACGGCAGCCGCCGCCCAACTTGAAGGTTCAAAGAACTTTGCCAAACAGCTGTTTAAGCGGGCCGGCATTCCCACCGCCCGCCATTCCTCTGAGATTAAGGATTTTTCATTTCCGATCGTCATCAAAGCCGACGGCCTCGCCGCAGGGAAGGGCGTCATCATCGCCCGCGAGGAAACCGAAGCCCGCCTGGCGATACAGCGTCTCGGACCCGACGTCATCATCGAAGAGTTTCTCGAAGGCGAAGAAGTTAGCTTTATCGGATTGAGCGACGGGGCGTCCATCTATCCATTCACGCCGTCGCAGGATCACAAGCGCGTCTTCGATGGCGACCGAGGGCCGAACACCGGTGGCATGGGCGCCTATTGCGATTCGCGAATACTTAGCGCCGCACAGAGCGGGGAAGTCATGGAGCGAATCATGCTGCCCGCGGTGCGCCAACTCGCCATAGAAGGTACGCCATTCACCGGCTTTCTGTACGCCGGGCTGATGATGACGGCGGAAGGACCCAAGGTGTTGGAGTTCAACGCGCGCCTGGGCGACCCCGAGGCGCAGGCGCTGCTCTATAGTTTCGAGGGGGATTTTGCCGATCTATTGATAGGAGGAGTGCGGGCCGCGAACCAGCCCACGCCTCCGGCGCCCCGCCCCTCGGTTTGCGTCGTCATGGCTGCCGAAGGATACCCGGAGAACCCGCGAACGGGCGACGAGGTCCATGGAATGGAAGCGGCTGAAGCCACTGGCGCGACCGTTTTTCAAGCCGGCACGCGGCGCGAGGGTAGTGTCCTGGTTACGAATGGCGGACGCGTGCTCGGCGTAACTGCCGGCGGCGACACGCTCCAAACCGCCATCTCCAAAGCCTACGCCGCGGCAGGAAAGATCCAATTTGCTGGAATGCACTACCGCACGGACATCGGCCAGCGCGGCCTGAAGCGTTGGTGAGCGTTGTGCGCGACAGAAATAAGCACGCGGCGTCTGGCGCCCGCTGTGCGCGATGCTACGAGGCCGAGCGCACCGGCCCTCCAGCGCTGGTAGACTGCCAATGGAAGGGGACGTAGCTCAGATGGATAGAGCGGCCGCCTCCTAAGCGGCAGGCCGGCAGTTCGAATCTGCCCGTCCCTACCAGTTCGCTTCAAAACGTAACGCAATTTTCAAATTTCACCCGCCTGCTAGCATATAGACTTTGCACTAGCCTTATAGGAGGCCTATCTCATGCCTGGCTTTAACGCCAAGTCCGCGTTTCCGTTCGCAGTTCCGGCGCTACCGCGCATATTCGCCCGGTTGATGGGCCTGGTTTTTGCCGCCGCTGTTTTCTTCGCGCTCCCGATGCCGTCGTTCGCTCAAGAGCGCCAGGCCCAAGCGGGCGGAGAAGCCAACCTGGTGCTGCCCGATCTGAGCCAATCGACCTTTTTCGGAGGAACGATCGACGGCCGCTCCCTGCTGCTCTATAGCTTCGTCTTCGTGGCGCTCGGGCTGGTATTCGGCCTCGTCATCTACCGGCAGTTGAAGAACCTCCCCGTACACCGCTCCATGCTTGAGATCTCCGAACTCATATATGAGACCTGCAAGACCTACCTGATTCAGCAGGGCAAGTTTCTGATCGTGCTCGAAGTTTTCATCGGCATCATCATCATCTTCTATTTCGGATTCCTGGAGCGCTTCGACGCCGTCAAGGTCTTAATCATCCTGCTATTCAGCATCGTCGGCATCTGTGGCAGCAGCGGCGTCGCATGGTTCGGCATCCGCGTCAACACTTTCGCCAACTCGCGCACCGCGTTTGCGAGCCTGCGCGGCAAAGCTTTCCCCTGCCACGACATCCCGCTGAAGGCCGGGATGAGCATCGGCATGCTGCTGGTCAGTGTGGAACTGGTGATCATGATGTTCATTCTGCTGTTCGTTCCGCACGATTATTCAGGTCCCTGCTTTATCGGATTCGCCATCGGCGAATCGCTCGGCGCGGCCGCCCTCCGCGTCGCCGGCGGAATCTTCACGAAAATCGCGGATATCGGCGCCGATTTAATGAAGATCGTCTTCAAGATCAAGGAAGACGATGCGCGCAATCCCGGCGTGATTGCCGATTGTACAGGCGACAATGCGGGCGATTCCGTCGGCCCCAGCGCGGACGGATTTGAAACTTACGGCGTTACCGGTGTCGCGCTGATCTCGTTCATCGTCCTCGCTGTTCACGATCCGCTGGTCCAGAGCCAGCTCCTGGTCTGGATCTTCGCCATGCGCGTCATGATGGTCATCTCCTCCGGTCTGTCGTATTTCGTCAACGCGGCGTTCGCCAAGAGCAAATACAGCAACGCCGCAAAAATGAACTTCGAGACGCCCTTAACCTCTCTGGTGTGGCTGACCTCGATTGTTTCGATCGTGGCGACCTACATCGTGTCGTACGCCATGATTCCGGATCTCGGCGGAGATGCCACCCTATGGTGGAAGCTTTCGACCATCATTACTTGCGGTACGCTTGCCGGCGCCGTGATACCGGAACTGGTCAAAGTTTTTACCTCGATGGAATCGCGCCATGTGCGCGAAGTCGTGGCCTCGTCGAAAGAAGGCGGCGCATCATTAAATATTTTGTCCGGCTTTGTGGCGGGAAACATGGGCGCCTTCTGGCTCGGCGGCGCGATCGTGGCGCTGATGGCTGTAGCGTTCGGAGTCAGCACGGCCGGCATGGGCGAGTTGATGCTCGCGCCTGCGGTATTCGCGTTCGGACTTGTGGCGTTCGGATTCCTCGGCATGGGCCCGGTCACGATTGCAGTGGACTCGTATGGGCCCGTCACAGACAACGCGCAGTCAGTCTATGAGCTCTCGACCATAGAGCAGATTCCAGGCATCGAAGCCGACATCCAATCGAGCTTCGGCTTCCGTCCGCAATTTGAAGAAGCCAAAGACAACCTTGAGGAAAACGACGGGGCGGGGAACACCTTCAAAGCGACTGCCAAGCCGGTGCTGATCGGCACGGCGGTTGTCGGCGCGACGACCATGATCTTTTCGATCGTGCTGGCGCTGACCAACGGCCTGCGCGCGGACCTGCTTTCGAATCTCTCTATTCTGCATCCGCCATTTCTGCTCGGCCTCATCATGGGCGGCGCTGTCATCTATTGGTTCACTGGCGCTTCCACGCAAGCGGTCACCACGGGCGCCTATCGCGCGGTCGAATTCATCAAGGCAAACATTCGCCTGGAAGGCGTGACCAAAGCCTCCGTCGCCGACAGCAAGAAGGTCGTCGAGATCTGCACGCGCTACGCCCAGCGCGGCATGTTCAACATCTTCCTATGCGTCTTTTTCATAACGCTGGCGTTCGCGTTCGTGGAACCCTACTTCTTTATCGGCTATCTGATTTCAATCGCGTTGTTCGGCTTATATCAGGCCATCTTCATGGCAAACGCCGGCGGCGCCTGGGATAACGCGAAGAAGATTGTCGAGACGGAACTGAAGCAGAAGGGCACGCCGCTCCATGACGCCACCGTGGTTGGCGACACCGTCGGCGATCCGTTTAAGGACACTTCTTCGGTAGCCATGAACCCGATCATCAAGTTCACCACGCTATTCGGCCTGCTCGCCGTCGAACTCGCCGTCTCGCTATCGGGCCAGCACGGCTCGATCCTGGGCTGGACGCTCGCAGCCGCATTCTTCGTGGTTGCCTTGATCTTCGTCTGGCGATCGTTCTTCAGGATGCGTATCGGCGCCGAAGTCTAGAATACGGCTGTTGTTTTTTGACGATAAAATCTCCCTGTGGTGAAAGAAGATCTACGCCGGGAACTAACGGACATGCGCGCCGAGGATGCGCGCGTTCGCGAGGAACTTCTCGAATCCGGCGAGCTCGGCGGTAGCTATGTGCCGCGCATGGAAGCGGTGCATCTGAACAATGCCGCGCGCCTCAGAGAGCTGATCGCGGAGCACGGCTGGCCCGACGAGGCGATTGCCGGGAAGGACGGCGCCGAAGCGGCATGGCTGATTGTCCAGCACGCCATCGGCGAGCCCGAATTCCAGCGGCGCGCGCTCCACATTCTGCGCGGCTGCGCGCGCGTTCCGCGTTGGCACGCCGCGTATCTCGAGGACCGGATCGCCATGTACGAGGGCCGGCCGCAGCGCTATGGCACGCAATGGATAGATGACCCCATGGATGGACGAAGCCGGCCGTGGATGCTATTGGAACCCGGCCGCGTGAACGAGTTGCGCTCCGATGTTGGTCTAGGCCCGTTGCAGGAAATTCCCGAACGCGGCCCCGATCTGTCTTCAGAAGACCAGCGGAACATCATCGCCAATCGCGATTGGTGGGACCAATGGCTGATTTCAAAAGGATGGCGCGTGCCCTTCGAACAGGCCGTCGATGCGACGGTCTTAGGAGATGCGGCCGCGCTCGAGCGATTGCTTCGCGATCTGCCCGGTCTCGCGCGTGCTCGTTCCCCCCGCCCGCACCGCGCCACCTTGCTCCACTATCTGGGCGCGAACGGGGTCGAAGAGGAACGCCAGAAGTCTCCGAACAACGCCGTTGAGATCGCGCGAATGCTGCTCGCCTCCGGCGCCGAGGTGGATGCCGAAGCAGATATCTACGGCAAGAGCACAACTCTCGGTCTGGTTGCCACCAGCGTTCATCCGCTCCGCGCAGGCGTGCAGATCCCGCTGCTCGAACTTTTGTTGGAGCACGGCGCGGCCGTCGATGGAATCCCGGCTCTGCGGAGCCCCCTAATTTCTGCGCTTCACAACGGACGAAAAGAAGCGGCCGAGTTTCTCGCTCGCCATGGCGCGACATTGGATCTCGAAGGCGCAGCCGGAGTCGGCCGCCTGGATGTCGTCGAGCAATTCTTCGACCCCGGCGGCGGTTTGAAAAGAGGCGCGACGAAGGCTCAGATGGAACTCGGTTTCATGTGGGCCTGCGAGTATGGCCGGAAGAATGTAGTCGAGTTTCTCGTAAACAAAGGCATGGACCTCCGCGCGCGCGACAACACCGGCTTGACCGGGCTGCATTGGGCGGTTGTCGGCGGCCAGCTGGAGATCATTCAGTTTCTGATTGAAAAAGGCGCGCCGCTCGACGCCAGGAACGTTTACGGCGGAACCGCGCTCGGCCAGGCCTACTGGTGCGCCGGCAACGGCGGTTCCGATGTCGATTACGCTCCCGTCATAGAAATGCTGGTTCGCGCCGCCGCTTGAACGGCGAGCCTGCCGCTGCGCTATTCTCAGACCTAACATGAAATTCCTGCTTGCGGTTCTCGTCCTGGCGTCCGCGCTTCAGGCGCAAACGACTTATGTTCTAAAGGCCGCTCGACTGTTCGATGGCAAGAGCGACAAGCTCGTCGAGCCCGGAATCGTCGTCGTCTCCGGGAACCAGATTCGATCGGTAGGCGGCGAAGCGCCGGCGGGCGCGGCCGTCATCGACCTGGGCGATGCAACCCTGCTGCCCGGCTTTATCGATTCGCACACGCATCTCACCATGGACTTCAATCCCGATTACAACGGACAGCGTCTGCTGAACCTGACCCGGCCGATTACCGAAGAAGCCATTCGCTCCACGGTGAACGCGCGCAAGACACTCATGGCCGGGTTCACCACAGTTCGCGATGTCGGATCGGACCACTTCCTCGATGTGGGTCTTCGCAACGCCATCAACTCGGGTGTGGTTCCGGGTCCGCGCATGCTGGTTGCGGTGCACGCATTGGGCGCCACCGCCGGCCATTGCGACGACGGCGACGGTTTCCGTTTCGGGCTGTTAAATCACGAGACGGGGCCGGAAGACGGCGTCATCAATTCTCCGGATCAAGCTCGCTATGCGGTTCGCTTCAACATCAAATACGGCGCGGATGTCATCAAGACCTGCGCGACAGGCGGCGTGCTCTCGCCGACCGACGATGTGGATGTTCCGCAGTTGAGCCAGGCGGAACTGGATGCCTTGGTGGACGAAGCGCACGCGCTCCGGCGCAAGACCGCCGCTCACGCGCACGGAGCCGAAGGCGCCAAGCGCGCGATTCGCGCCGGCATCGATTCCATCGAACACGGCACCTTCGTAGACGACGAAGCGCTGCGCATGATGCGCGAGCGCGGAACTTATCTGGTTCCCACGCTCTCCGTTCGCAGCGGGCTCGCCGAATCGAATTTCCCTCCCCTGGTGCGCCAGAAGGCCGATCGCGCTGTCAAGCAGCAGGACGCCATGGTTCGACGCGCTCTCGCCACGGGCGTCAAGATTGCGCTCGGCACCGACGCCGCCGTCTACCCGCACGGCAACAATGCGCTCGAGTTTGTCTTGATGTCGGCCGATGGCATGACCCCGGCGCAATCTCTCCGCGCCGGGACGTCCTCGGCAGCGGAACTGTTGGGCTTGCAGAGCAAGATCGGCACGCTTGAGCCGGGCAAACTCGCCGATGTCGTCGCGGTCCCCGGCAACCCTTTTCAGGACATCAAAGTGACGCAAAGCGTCTTGTTCGTCATGAAAGAGGGCGTCGTGTGTCGGAACGATCGCCATCCCGTGGAAGCGGCTTCCCGATAGAGTACGGGGCTGGCCAGAACCAGCTTGTTAACAGATTTGTAACCCAGTTGTTATACGCGAGTGATGACGCAGCCGCCAAACTGGGGAGGTGCTCACTGTTTCTCGCGTCTTTACGCCTCGCGCCGCCACTTTCGCCGCGCTCCTTCTAACCGTTGCGGAACTCCCCTTAGTGGCTCAGACCACCCTCACCGGAGCCGGCGCAACTTTTCCGGCGCCCATCTATCAGAAGTGGTTCAACGATTATCAATCGGTTGGAAACGCTCAGATCAACTACCAGCCCAACGGTTCGGGCGGCGGCATCAGAGCGGTGACTGAAGGAACCGTCGATTTCGGCGCGAGCGATATGCCGCTTACCGACGACCAGTTGAAGGCCTTCAAAGATAAGCATGGATACGGAATTCTGCTCTTCCCAACCGTGATCGGCGCGGCGGTTCCCACCTATAATGTGCCTGGCGTCTCGCGCGAGTTGAACTTCACCCCGGAAGCGCTCGCGGGCATTTTCCTCGGAAAGATTACGACATGGAACGATCCCGCCATTGCGAAAGCCAACCCGGGAGTGAATCTGCCGGGCGATAAAATTATAGTGGTGCACCGCTCCGAAGGAAGCGGCACAACTTATTGCTGGACAGACTATCTCTCAAAGATCAGCCCAGAGTGGAAATCCAAAGTTGGCAGAAACGCATCGGTGGATTGGCCCACCGGAATTGGCGGAAAAGGCAACGACGGCGTGGCGGGACTCATCAAACAGCAGAAAGGCGCGCTGGGCTACGTCGAGTTGATCTACGCCGTGCGGAACCATCTGCCTTATGGCAAAGTCAAGAATGAGGCGGGCGAATTTGTAAAAGCGGATCTTCAATCGGTAACTGCTGCCGCCGGTTCGCTGAAATCCATACCGGACGACTTCCGCGTTTCCATCACGAATGCAAGCGGCGCGGGCGCGTATCCGATCTCAACGTTCACCTGGCTGCTGATTCCCTCCAAGATCTCCGATTCCGCCAAGCAGAAGGCCATTGTGAGTTTCTTGAAGTGGGCCATCACGACCGGGCAAAATTCGGTGGAGTCCTTGGATTACGCCAAGCTTCCGCAGCAGGTTGTTTCGAAGGAACAATCGCAGATCGCTCAAGTCCAGTAAGCTGCGCAGCTAGGAATTACTGAACTGCCGGCATGGCAACTACTACCTATTCGCCCAATCTTCCACGGCGGCAGCTTGTGCGCGGGCTGTACAAGCGGATTCGCGGCGGAGATGAGGTCGCCTACCTGCTAACTCTGGCATGCGCGGTCGCGATTCTGCTGATAGTAGGGCTGCTGGTTTTCGAGCTGTGGTCGAATTCAGGTCCCACCATTCACGCCTTCGGGTGGCATTTTCTAACCAGCTCCGCCTGGGATCCCAACAGCGGCAAGTTCGGCGCGCTTCCCTTCATCTATGGCACCTGCGTCACCTCGGCCATTGCCTTGCTGATCGCCGTTCCCATGGGGGTGTCTTCTTCTGTCTTTCTCGCAGAGATGGCGCCGCCGCGTTTGTCCAACCTGCTCACGTTCTTGATTGAGCTCCTGGCCGCCGTCCCCAGCGTCATCTACGGCCTGATCGGAATTTTCATTCTGGTGCCATTTATCCGCGAGTACCTGGTCCCGCCGCTTACGAACGTGTTCGGTTTCCTGCCCATCTTCAGGGGCGACTTTTACGGTGTCAGCTTTCTCTCCGCGGGACTGGTCTTATCTGTGATGGTGGTCCCCTTCATCGTTTCCGTATCGCGCGAAGTGCTGCTTGCCGTGCCGGTAGAACAGCGGGAGGCCGCGCTGGCGTTGGGGGCTACAAAGTGGGAGGCCACCTGGCAGATTGTCATTCCCAACGCAAGCACAGGTATCATCGGCTCGCTTTTCCTGGCGCTCGCTCGCGCGCTGGGCGAGACCATGGCGGTCACCATGGTCATAGGAAACACCCCGAAGATCACCGCTTCGCTCCTATCGCCGGGATACTCCATCGCGGCCGTAATCGCCAACGAGTTCGCCGAGGCAAGCGGAACCCTCTACGTCTCCTCGCTCATCTTTCTCGGCCTCGTCTTGTTCGGTCTCACGATCATGATCAATGCGATCGCGAGAGTCATGGTTCTGACCACCACGCGGAGGCGCGGGTAAGCCATGATGATGGAGATTTCGCGCAGCCGCCGCATTACCAACGCCGTGATGCTCTCCCTCACCGGCATTTGCACCATCCTGGTGATCGGCGTTCTGTTCTTCATTCTGGGATATTTGCTTTGGCACGGGGGCCGATCCCTCAATTGGGCCTTTTTTACCAACCTGCCCAAGCCTTCCGGCGAGACCGGCGGCGGCATGGCGAACGCCATCGTCGGCAGCGGGAAGGTCTTATTGGTCGCTACCTCGATTGGAGTGCCGCTGGGCTTTCTCGCGGGCGTTTATCTCGCCGAGTACAGCGGCAAGGCATTCGCCTCGGCCTTGCGCTACACCGTAGACCTGCTGAACGGAGTCCCGTCTATCGTCATCGGCATCGTGGCTTACGCGCTGGTGGTGCGTCCCATGGGTCATTTTTCCGCGCTCGCCGGCGGGGTGGCGCTCGGGATAATGATGATCCCCATCGCCGTTCGCACGACCGAAGAATTTCTCCGCGCTGTTCCGAATTCGCTCCGCGAGGGCGCCATGGCGCTGGGCGCCACCAAGGCCAAAACGATTTTCACGGTAGTGGTTCCGGCCGCCATCTCCGGGCTCGCGAGCGGAATGATGCTGAACCTGGCGCGCGTGGCGGGTGAAACAGCCCCGCTGCTGTTCACCGCGCTTGGCAACAATTTCTGGAGTCGCGGCTGGCTCCAGCCCATCGCGACTCTGCCGGTAACCATCTACAACTATGCGCTCGCGCCTGAGGAGGACCTGCACCAGCAAGCCTGGGCGGCCGGCTTTGTGCTTCTCGCGCTGGTGCTTGTCGTCAACATAACTGCCAGAATGATAATTGCGGGGGGAAGTGCATCCTCCAGGAGATAACGTGGCCACGCCCCAACAACAAACGCTGAGCGAACGTACTATCGGAGCACAAAAAATGCCGATCCCGCAAACTCTCGTTGAGCCTGCGAAGACCTCCGCGGCTATTTGCAAGCTGAATTCCAAGAACCTGAATTTTTTTTATGGATCATTTCAGGCTCTGCACGACATCAGCATCGATATTTCGGCCAACCGGGTGACCGCGTTTATAGGACCGTCCGGCTGCGGGAAATCTACCTTCTTGCGCACCATGAATCGCATGAACGAAACGCTGCGCAACACTCGCGTCGAAGGCGATCTGATGCTCGATGGAGAGAAAATCTTCACCATGGATGTGACGGACGTGAGGCGTCGCGTCGGAATGGTGTTCCAGAAGTCCAATCCGTTTCCGAAAACCATCTTCGACAACGTCGCTTACGGCCTGCGCGTGAACGGGATTCACAAGAAGAGCGTTCTCGATGACACGGTAGAAAGAAGCCTGGAGCGAGCCGCGCTCTGGAGCGAAGTCAAGGACAAGCTGCAAAAGCCGGCCAGCGCGCTCTCGGGAGGCCAGCAGCAGCGCCTATGCATCGCGCGCGCATTGGCGGTTGAGCCGGAAGTTCTGCTGCTCGACGAGCCCTGCTCCGCGCTCGACCCCATCGCAACCTTGAAAATCGAAGAGCTGTTGTTTCAGCTCAAAGCCGATACCACCATCGTCATCGTCACCCACAATATGCAGCAAGCCGCGCGCGTTGCCGATTACACCGGTTTCTTTCTGTTGGGCAGATTGATCGAATTCGGCGACACGCGGAAGATCTTCCAGAATCCCGGCGTGAAAGAAACAGAGGATTACGTGACCGGCAGGTTCGGGTGAGGCCGGCTTTCGCGGCGCAATAGAGGAAAACGTGCGGCACTTCGAACAAGAATTGGAGCAGTTGAAATCCAAATTGCTGGAGATGAGCGCGCTGGTGGAGAATGCGGTCTACCACAGCGTGCAAGGCGTGGTTGAAAAAAATGAAGAACTGGCTCAGCAGGTTCTGCGGAACGAGAGCCGCATCAATCAGCTCGAGATCGAGATCGACGACATGGCGATCAGCCTGCTCGCCCTGCAGGCGCCGCTTGCGACCGACCTTCGGCTGGTGACCGCGGCTATCAAGATCAATAACGACCTGGAGCGCATGGGCGATCTTTCGGTGAGCATCGCGCAAAGCGCGCTCGCGTTGTTAAAGGAGCCCATGATTCAGCCGCTGATCGATATACCGCATATCGCCGGCTTGGCGCAATCCATGGTGCGCAAGGCGCTCGACGCCTTCGTAAATCGCGACGCCGAATTGGCGCGCAGCGTTCTTGCCTCCGACGACGCGGTAGACAACATGCGTACCGCGAGCTATCACGAGCTGATCAGCTTCATGGAGAACAACCCGCAGCAGATCCCTCAGGCTCTTTACCTGCTCTCGGTTGTGCGTAACCTGGAGCGCATCGCCGACCATTCGACCAACATCGCAGAGGACGTCCTGTTCTTGGTGAAAGGAATCGACGTCCGCCACCACAACGAAGAGCGAACCGCCATGGCGCAGACCTGAAGCCTGGGCGCCGCCTCACCCCAACCTCTTCTTTAGCGCTTCATTCGCCGCCCCGGGATTCGCCTGCCCGCGGCTGGCCTTCATCACCTGTCCGACCAGAAACCCAAGCACAGCCGTTTTACCCCCGCGATACTGCTCGACTTGTTTCGGATTCGCCGCGATCACTTCATCCACGATCTTGTCGAGCGCGCCGCTATCCGAAATCTGCCGCAGGCCTTCGCGATCCATAACCGCGGGCGCGGATTCGCCGGTCTCGAACATCTTCGGCAGAATTTCTTTGGCGAGCTTGCCCGACAACTCGCCTTTACCGATCAGCGCGACTAATTCGCCCAGGTCTTCGGCGCGCACCGGCGAATGCGCGATGCCGCGGCCGCTCGCGTTTAACAGCCCCAGCAGATCGCCGCTCACCCAGTTTGCCGTGGCGCGCCCGTCTCCGCTCGCTTTCGCGGCCGCTTCGAAGTAGTCGCCCAATTCGCGCGTGAGCGCCAGCACTTGCGCATCGTATTCGCGCAGGCCGTATTCGGCGGCGAAGCGCTCCCGCCGGTCGGACGGCAGCTCCGCCAGCTTTGCTGTTACCTCCCGCAGCCAATGCTCGCTCACATGCAGCGGAACGAGATCGGGTTCCGGAAAATAGCGGTAATCCTGCGCCCGCTCCTTGCTGCGCATGCCAATTGTCTGCCCCGTCGAAACGTTGTAAAGCCGCGTCTCTTGCCGCACCTTGCCGCCCGATTCCAGGATCTCCACCTGCCGTTCTATCTCGTATTCGAGCGCCAGCTTCAGAAACCGGAACGAATTCAGGTTCTTGACTTCCACCTTCGTGCCGAATTCCGGCGCGCCGCGCAAGCGAACTGAGACATTCGCATCGCATCGCAATTGGCCCTTCTCCATGTCGCAATCGGAGATCCCGGTGTATTGCATCATCTGCTTCAGCTCCGTGACGTAGGCGTAGGCCTCGTCCGGCGAGCGCATGTCCGGATCGCTCACGATCTCGATCAACGGCGTGCCTGAGCGGTTCAAGTCCACATAGCTATAGCGGTCCGAATCCGCGAAGCCGTCGTGGATGCTCTTTCCCGCGTCGTCTTCCATGTGCACCCGCGTGACTCCGATGCGCTTCCTCTCCTCGCCCACGCCCAGGTTGAGCTGGCCGTGCTCGGCCAGCGGCTGGTCGTATTGCGAGATCTGGTAGCCCTTGGGCAAATCTGGATAGAAATAATTCTTGCGCGCGAGTCGCGAGAGCTCGTTGATGCGGCATTTCAGCGCGAGCGCCGCTTCCATGGCCAGCTCGACAGCCTGCCGGCTGAGCACCGGCAGCGCGCCCGGCAAGCCCAGGCACACCGGGCACACATTGGTGTTGGGAGGCGCGCCGAACTCTACCGGGCAACTGCAAAAAATCTTGGTTTTGGTGCCCAGCTGAACGTGCGCTTCCAGCCCGATCACCGGCTCGTATTTAGTCAGAATGCTTTCGGCGACCGCGCTCGCGCACATATTGCGATTGTAAGGCGCGGTGATTCGGAGCAATGAAATGGTTGTCATCGGAGAGGCGCTGATGTAACCTGCGAAGAGTTGCTTCCGGGGGGAGCCAGCTTGTCTTCTAGAACCACCGTGTCTCGCCATTACATCTTTCGCGCCTTAGCTGCCACGCTGGCGCTCTCGCCGCTTTGGCTTGTGCCCGCTGCTTCCGCGCAGCAGAGCTATGTGGGTCTCTTCGACCTGTACGGCGGCTTCACATACCTATCGAGCCCCAACGTCAATCTCGATCAGCGAGGCTTCCACATCCAGGCGGGCGTTAATGCAAGAACCTGGCTCGCGCTCGGATTCGATTACAGCCGCTCGACTGGGAACACCGACATCACGCCGAACCTGCTGACTTCGTCGCTGCAAACGGCCTTGGGCGATCAGATAGCGGTCGGCGAGCATCTAGGCATTATCCCGGCCGGGTACACGGTATCCGTTCCCTTCGACGCCACCACCCAGACCTTCGCGGCAGGACCGCAATTGATGTTCCGCCATTGGTCCGCGGTGACATTGTTCGTGCGCCCTTCTATCGGCGCGATACATGAAGTCGCCACCCTGCACGCCACCGATCCGCTCTCGCAAGCCATCGTCGATCAGCTTGCGCCGACTGGGGTGAAAACAGATTGGACGCCTTTCTACGGATTCGGCGGCGGCGGCGAATTCAATATCGGCCCCCACTTCAGCATTCGCGCCCAAGCCGACTTCGTGCACAATCACCTGTTCAGCGACGTGCTGCGCAATGGCCGCAATACCGTGCGCCTCAGCATCGGGCCGGCTTTTCACTTCGGGAAGAATATGGCCAAGTAGCCGCCGCGCTACTTGAATCGATAACCCGCCTTCAATTCGCAGCGAAAAAGATTCCCTTGATTCTCGGAAGCTTTGACGCTGCAGTTCGCCCAGGAAACGATCAGGTCGGGTCCCAGCGGAAACACAATGTCGCTGCCGTTCAGTTCGGCCTCTATGCTGGGCCCCTCTGCGCCCGGCGGCAGCGTGAAGCTCATCGTGGAGCCGAAGATTGCTGGATAGGATTGGCGGATCACATCGCTGATGCGCGTCTGGCTAACCTCGGCTTCTAGCAGAAACGTCGCCGTGTCGGACCAGTCCATGACCTGCACATTGAGCTTACGCTTGTCCGTTGACGGAATTTCCGAGGCGATTCGGGTGAATGGGCAAGGCCCCGCGATGCAAGAAAGCCGCACGTTCCGCAATTCGTTGCCCTCGCCCGCATCCACCGAATAGGACTGCATTGCCGCCTTCCAGCGACTGTCGGGCGAACACGGCGGAACTTCTCCGCATGGCGTGTTGCCCTTATTGTTGACATCGAAAGTGTCCACCACGACTCCGATATTCGTGGTCGCGGTCGCCTTCCCTGAATACCGGACGCGAACGTTGCCGATCACCGTCTCGGCCTTTCTAGTCGAGATGGTTGCGGGCGGCGCGCTCGACCGCATGCGCGCGACCACGATCTCGCCCTCCGCCCTCTCCGTCATCTCAAGCGGCTTATATCCGGAGTGAACTACGCGCAGCAGAAGCTCCTGCCGCCGTACTTTCGCAGGCAGCCGCACATGAAATAAACCCGAGACATCCGACATTGCCGAAGCGGTCTCCGGGCCGGCAGTCGCCGTCACCGCGGCATCGGGGATGGGCGTCTGCTTGCGGGGATCGCTATCGTCCACCAGCACCACTCCCGAAAGCGAAAGCGGTTCCTGTGGCCGAAAAACCTGGATCAACACTATGGTCGCGGCGACCGCCGCCACTCCCAATGCCGCTCCTGCCCACGTTATGATTCGCTCTCGCCGGGTCACTGTTCTAAATTAAATCTCGTGCGGCCTGGCGAGATCAATTCACACCGGTTTACGCGGCGGAGTTTGCTGCTCCAGGCCTTGGAGGCCGCCTCCGGCGCCGCCTCGATAGCCGTCGCTCTGGCCCCTTCCGCAAGCGCTGCCGAGCGCCTCTCCGTCTCCCCCGAATTTTCGACGCCGGCCCTTTCACCCCAGGACGACCAATTTCTAGAAGAGGTGGAAAAAGCCAATTTCCAGTTCTTTTGGGAACAGGCCGATCCGCAAACCGGGTTGGTGAAGGATCGCTGCAACGTCCGCGCGGCCGACCATTCAACCGCCGCAAGCCTCGCCGCGACCGGTTTCGGGCTGACCGCCCTTTGTATCGGCCATCGCCGCGGGTATGTGTCGTTAAAGGACGCCCGCGACCGGGTGCTCGTCACCCTGCGCTGCCTCTTTAACCGCATGCCCAACGAACGTGGCTTTTTCTACCACTTCGCCAACATGCAGACCGGCCAACGCGTCTGGGATTCGGAAGTCTCTTCTATCGACACCGCCATCCTGCTGTGCGGCGTGCTCACCTGCCGCGCCTATTTCCGCCACAGCGAAGTCAGCGTTCTCGCCTTGGACATTTTCAATCGCGTGGATTGGACCTGGCTTTCCGAAGACACCACGCTGCTGCCGCACGGCTGGTCTCCCGAAACGGGTTTTCTTCCCTACCGCTGGGATCTTTATAGCGAGTTGATGATGATGTACCTGCTCGGGCTTGGCTCCTCTCGTCATCCGCTCCCGCCGGAAACCTGGAATGCCTGGAAGCGGACCACCTTCGAATACGAGGGCCTCCGCTACATCGGCTCCTTTGCGCCCCTCTTCATTCATCAGTATTCCCAGGCCTGGTTCGATTTTCGCGCCAAGCGAGATCGCTACGTCGATTACTTCAAAAACTCCATCGTTGCCACTGAAGTCCACCGCCGTTTCTGCATCGAGCTGAGCAAGCGATTCCCCGACTACAGCGACGATTTCTGGGGCATTACATCCTCCGATTCCATGTACGGCTATGTCGCCTGGGGCGGCCCGCCCGAAATCGGCCCGGTGGATGGCACCGTGGTTCCAAGCGCCCCGGCCGGCTCCCTGCCCTTCATGCCCGTCCCCACGCTGCGCGTCTTGAAGCACATTAAAGATCGCTACGGTTCCCGCGCCTGGTGCCAGTACGGCTTCATTAACGCTCTGAACCCGCTGAAAGACTGGTACGACAGCGACGTGGTGGGAATCGACACCGGCATCACCATGCTGATGGCGGAGAACCTGCGGACCGGCTTTGTCTGGAGCACTTTTATGCAGAACCCGGAAGCTCAGCGCGCGCTGGACCGGGCCGGATTTTCGGCTATTTAATCGTTGAAAGAACAGATAGCCCGCGAGCGTCTTACCGACAAGCGCGCAGGAGTTCAAGATGGCGTCAGCGCCCCAACGCAAGATGATACTCGAACCCAACGGGAGCGAAGTTTCCACCGCGGCCGGAACCGCGCGACGCTATCGCAAGCGCCTCAGGGACGTGCGCTGGCCGGATATCAAGCCGTTGCTCAGCGACAGCTTGGATCAATGGAGCAAGCACAATGCGCCGCGTCTCGGCGCCTCTCTTGCATTCTATTCCCTGCTTTCGCTCGCGCCCCTGTTGCTTGTCGTGGTTTCGATTGTGGGCGTCGTCTTCGGGCATTCGACCGCGGAGCGCGACACCATTCAGCAGGTTCGTTCGCTGGTGGGGCCCGCGGCCGGCAAAGCCGTTGCCGCGTTTCTGCAGGGATCCCAAAACACCACCCACGGTATCATCGCGACGGTCATCGGCCTGGTCACGCTCCTGTTTAGCGCCTCCGGCGTGCTAATCGAGCTGCGCGACGCCTTGAACCTCATCTGGGAGGTTCCCACTCCCGGCGCGAGCGGCTTCGCCATGATCACCACGTTCATCAAAGAGCGCCTCTTTTCGTTCGCCATTGTGCTCGCAATCGGGTTTCTGCTGATCGTATCGCTAGTCATCAGCACCTGGATCTCGGCTCTTGGCGCCCTTTCAGCCTCAGTCCTTCCCTGGGAAACGGCCGCCATGGGCGTCGTAAATGGAGTGGTATCCTTCGTCGTGATTTCGGGACTCTTCGCCGCCATCTACAAGATCATGCCCGACGTGCGGCTGGAGTGGCCCGATGTTTTACTGGGTGGCGCCGTTACCTCCCTGTTGTTCACCCTGGGCAAATTAGTGCTCGGCATGTATCTCGGGCGCGCGAGTTACGCCTCCACTTACGGCGCGGCCGCCTCTATCGTCGTGCTAATAGCATGGGTCTATTACTCGGCCCAGATTTTCTTCTTCGGCGCGGAGTTGACCAAGGCATTCGCTACTCGCTACGGCTCGCAGCCGCAAACCCGTCCGCCCATCCTCCCCCCCGCCGGAGCGCCCGCGCCCGACCCCACGGCCCGCATAATCGTGCCTGAAGACTAACGTCTTGCCGCGCAAGCTGGGTCAACATTTCCTCGTTCGGGATTCGATTCTCGAACGGCTGGCTTCCGCCGCCTGTGGCGGCCATGCAAAACGCGTCATTGAAATTGGTCCCGGCCGCGGCGCGCTCACGCGATGCCTGCTGCCCAGAACCGATGAGCTGCACGCAATCGAGATCGATGCTTCCCTTGCCGGCTATCTCGAATCCAAATTCGCCGCCGAGCCAAAGCTGCATGTCCATCGCGCCGACGTGCTCCGAACCGATCTGGCGCAGTGGGGCCCGGCGGTTATCGCGGGCAACCTGCCGTATTACATCACTTCGCCGATCATTGAAAAGTTTGTCGCTCTCGATGCAGGCTTTCCCGTTGCCGTAATGCTGATGCAGCGCGAAGTCGCCGATCGGCTTCTTGCGGAACCGGGAACGCGCGCCTACGGATATCTCACCGTCGTGGTGCGCCTGGTTTGCGACGTGCAATTCGTAGCCGAAGCGCCGGCTTCGGCATTTGTCCCGCCGCCGAAGGTGGATTCGGCTGCCGTTCGATTGCTGCGCCGGCCACAGCCGCCGGATTCGCTTCCGCGACTGATCTCCTTCGTTGGCCGCTGCTTTGCCCATAAGCGAAAGACGCTTCGCAACAACCTGCGCCCCGCCTTCGGCGCCGTGGTCGACACGCTGCCGGAAGCTCCCCTGCGCGCCGAGCAGCTCGCCGTTCCGGAATTCCTGGCTCTGTATTCAAAGCTCGTGAACCGAAGTTTCTAGCCTCCTTCTGTACACTGAAACTTCATGATTCGGGCCCGTTTCGCGCCTTCTCCAACCGGTTATCTTCACATCGGAAGCGCGCGCACTTTCATTTTCAATTGGCTGTATGTACGAAAGCATGGCGGCGCGCTCGTGCTGCGTATCGACGATACCGACATTGAGCGCAACACCGAAGCCTCCCTCAATTCCATCTATGAAGGTTTGAACTGGCTCAACCTGGGCTGGGACGAATTCTACCGCCAGTCCGAGCGCCTGGAGCTGCATCGCAAACTTGCTTTCGGCCTGCTTGCGAAAGGTTTGGCATACCGCGATTTCATGCCCGCCGCCACGGACTTGGAAGACAGGCCGCACGGCCAGGGCCCCTGGCTCTGTAATCCCGAGATGCGCGCTCTCAGCCAGTCCGCAAGCGATGCTCGCGCCGCCGCCGGCGAGCCGTTCGCCGTTCGTTTTCGCGTCCATCGCGAACCGTCGCGCGAGATTTCTTTTTGCGATGAGGTCTACGGCCCGCAGTCGAAGATGACCGCCGATATCGAAGATTTCGCCCTGCTGCGAAGCAACGCGATGCCGACTTATCACCTGAGTTCCTGCGCCGACGATATCGATCTCGGCATCACGCATATCATTCGCGGCCAGGACCACCTCGCCAATACCTTTAAGCACGTTCTGCTCTTCGAGGCCGCGGGCGCGCCGCTTCCTTCCTTCGCGCACCTGCCGTTGCTGATCGCGCCGGATGGAGCCAAACTCTCTAAGCGCAAGCATGGTCCCGTGGTGAGCGTCGTCACTTACCGCGACAACGGATTCCTCTCGCTCGCCTATATTAATTTCCTTTGCCTGCTTGGCTGGTCGTCGAAGGACAATCGCGAGCAGATGACCCTTGCGGAGCTCCAGTCCGCTTTCGGCTTTGAAGGCGTGCATCGCAGCAATGCGGTCGTCAATTTTAGCGATGCGGACCCGATCGATCCCAAAGCGCTTTGGCTCAATTCGCAGCATCTGCGTTCTATGCCGGTCACCGCGCTTGCGCCTTTAGTGCGGCGTGTGCTCGAAGATCACGGGCTGCGGCCATATGGCGACGACGTCTTTTTCGATCGCGTTGTGGATACCATTCGCACGCGCTTTTCTACGCTGCTCGATTTCCCAACCAAAGGCCGCGCCTATTTCGCCGACGATTTTCATATCGAAAAGCAGGCGCTAGATAAGCTCGATGCCCCGGGCGCCCGCGAGCTGCTGCGCGCCTTGGCCGATCGCCTGCAGGCCGATCCCGACTTCACCGAATCGAGCGTCGAGGCGCAGCTTCGCAAACTCGCGGAAGAGCGCGGCGTGAAGGCCGGCGTTCTGATTAACGCCTCGCGAGCGGCTCTCACCGGCCAGCCGGTCGGTCCCAGCGCATTCGCTGTTTTCATTTGCATCGGGCGTGAGCGGACCATCGCTCGCCTCCGCAAGGTTTAGCGTGCCGCGAACAATTCTCGGCCTGGGCGGTTTGCTCAGCGATCCCGCTTGCTGCCTCCTGAAGGACGGGCGGATTGCGGCCGCTATCGAGCAGGTTAAAGTCTCGCGTCAGGACAGGCCCGGCCTCTTCCCGGAAGAGGCCTTCCGCATGTGCCTCGATATCGCGGGCATTGCGGCCAATGACATCGATTGCGTCGCAATCGCGCGTCCCTTCACTTCCGGCCCGGAGAGCGCCGCCCAATTGGAGCTTCGCGCGCGCTTTCCGGCGAGCGACATAGTTGTCGTCGAGCATCATCATGCCCACGCCGCATCGGCCTACTACGTTTCCGGATTTGAATCCGCCGCGGTATTGACCCTGGATCGCGCCGGCGATTTCCGCTCGGGAGTATTGTTTCGCGCCGACGCTAACCGGATCACGCCTGTTCGCGAGATGTATTTTCCGGATTCGTTGGGGGATCTATTCAATCGCGCTACGGCCCTTCTGGGCTTTGAGCCGCGCGCCGACGAGCACAAGGTTCAATGGCTCTCCGCGCAAGGCGAGCCCCTCTATCGGGAAGTCTTCGAGGCTGTGCTGCGCCGCGGCGGCGCCCCCTGGCCGCGGCTGGATCGCAGCTTTTTCGAAGCCGACCGCCTGACTCATGGAGGTTTCGGCGCGCGTTTCTTTGAAGCCATCGAATTCGATCCCGCGCAGGCGCTCTCCACCGCTCGCAAGGCCGATATCGCCGCCAGCTTGCAAGCCGCGATCGCCGACGCCGTGATTCAAATGATCGGCGCCGCCGAACATGTCTGCATCGCCGGTGGCCTCGCCTTGAACGCGCGTCTGATTCAAGCCCTCGAAAGCCGGTTCAATCGTGTGTTTGTGCAGCCGGTGGCGGGCAACGCGGGAACGGCGCTGGGCTCGGCCCTCTACGCGCGGCATAATTTCTATGGCGAAGATTCGCGGGTGCCCTTTGAAACCCTGTGCCTGGGGCCCGCCTATTCGGCGCCGCAAATCAAGCAGGTGCTTGAAAACTGCAAGCTGCGCTTTCGCTACGTGCTCACCGAAGGCGACCTCATTCAACTCGCCGTCTCCGCGCTCGGCGACGACAAGATTATCGCCTGGATGCAAGGCCGCATGGAGTTTGGGCCGCGCGCGCTCGGCAACCGCAGCATTCTCGCTTCGCCCCTGAATCCGTATTCGACCGAAAATCTGAACGTTTACATCAAGCATCGCGAGAGCTTCCGAAAGTTCGCCGCATCCGTTCCCGAAGAGCTCGCCGCGGAATATTTCGAAGTGGGCGCCAATGCCCGCTTCCTCGCCACGGTCGGGAAGGTTCGCGCGCGGCATCGCGAAACTTTTGCCGGAGCGATTCTCGGCAAGGATTCCATTCGCGTCCATACAGTTCGCCGCCAGGAGAATCCGTTGTACCATTCGCTGCTGATGGCGGCGGGCCAAGCCACCGGATTGCCCGTGCTCTATAACACCAGCTTCAATCTGTTTGGCGACCCGCTCGTCTGCGCGCCGCGCGATGCGGTCCGCAGCTTCTATTCATCGGGAATCGACGCGCTATTCGCGGGCAGCTTCCTGCTCGAAAAATAAAGCGCTGCGTTACGGGCGTTGATTGAAGTAATTCCTGACGCCTTCCTCGGCGAGGCCGAGCGCCCGCGCCAGCGACACCTTCGCCACGTTGTATTGATACTCAGCCGAAATGAGATTCTCGTTGGCGTCCGCCACGGCCTGCTGCGCTTGCACTACTTCGACCGTGTTCGTCACGCCCGCCGCGAATCTATCCTGCGACTGTCGCAGCGATTGCCCTGCCAAATCCATGTTGCTGCGCGCCACGTCCACCTGGTCGCCCGAAGACTTTAGATCGAGCAGCGCGCTGCGTACTTCATAATCGATCTGCCCCTGCAGATTCGCGAGTTCATTGCGGCGATCGGTCAGCTCCGCGTTGCTCTCTTCAATGTCCGCGCGAATGCGGCCGCCATCGAAAATGTTAAATGAGATGGCGCCCGTCGCCTGAAACACTCCGTGAGAATTCGTGAGCAGGCGCAGTCCTTCATCCCCATAGAAACCCGATGCGGTCAGAGTCGGATACCGCTCCGCCTTCGACGCTCGCAAAGAGAACTGCGCCGCCAGCACGCGCGATTTCGCGGCCTGATAGTCCGGGCGGTGCTCGTAGGCTTGCTTCAGCGCTTCCGGTAGCGGCATCGCTTCCAGCCGAACCGAGGGCGATGGATCGGCGGTCGTGAAATCCTGCCCGACAGGCAACCCGATTATCCGGCCCAGCGTGAGCTTATCTTTTTCAAACTGATTGGTGGTTGCCACCAGCGCCTGCTGGCGCTGCTTCAGTTCCACCTGCGACCGCAGCACGTCGAGCCCGATCGCGACGCCCGCGTCGTGACGGCGGACTGCGTTCGTGTAAACCGCGTTGTCGGCATCGATTTCGGCTCGTGTTGCGATGATGCGCGCCGCGTCGGCGATGATTTGCAAATACGCGTTGCTGACGGCTTGCACCACCAGATCGCGCGCATTCTTCACGCTCAGCACCGAGGCCTTCACGTCTTCTCGCGAAGCTCTAAAGTTGCTGATAGCTTTGAAATCGAACAGCGGAACCGTCGCGTTGGCGAGCGCGGCCTGGTAGGAGTACGGCCCCACGATGCTCGGGATGCTGAAGCCGGCGCCGGGCGGCAGGTGGACCAGAAAGCCAAGGGCCTGCAAATTAATCTGCTGCTCGGTCATGCTGAGCTGGCCGGTCACCGTCGGCAGCAGCCCGCTAAGGGCGCGCACCCGTTCGGCGCGCACCTCCAGGCTCGCTTGTTGGTTGGTCAATACCCCGAGGTTGGCCTTCAGGCCGCGCGTGATCGCGTCGTTGAGCGTTAGCGGAAGGGCCGTCCCCGACGCCGTTCCTTGCGGCACGCTGCCTTGAAAAGTGGGATCGCCTTGCGCCGGGGCCGTGGTTTGTGGCGCTTGCCCAACGGGCGCCGCCTCGCCTCCCGGTTGGCCCGGAGATCCAGGGCCTTGCGCCCATGTCATCGCCGCAGGGGCCAATATTGCGGCTAAACCGAAGAAAACGTGTCGTAGGGCTCCTGGTTTCACATGCGTTCGATGCATTCAATCGGAGTTTCGCACCAGCTTGGCCCAAAAATATTTAAGGACTTAACTGTTTCTGCCCAAGTTCGAAGTCTATTCCACTCTCAGTGCAACCACCGGGTCGACCGAGGCAGCACGCTTGGCGGGTATGAAGGCGGCTACGGCGGCCAGCACAACCAGAATGAAGCAGGCGATGAACAGCGTAAACGCGTCAGTGCCGGAGACTCCGAACAGAAGACTACGAAGGTAGCGCGCCGTGAGCAGGCTCGCGAGAGTTCCAAGAACGCACCCCGCGACGGCCAGCGACAGCGCCTCGCCAATGACCAGCGATACGACGCTAGTGCGTTGCGCTCCCAATGCCATGCGAATGCCAAGTTCGGACGTGCGGCGCTCCACATGGAAGGACATCAGTCCATACAGGCCAATCCCGGAGATGAGCAGCGCCAGGCCGCCGAAGAAGCCGGCGATCAACGCGGTGAGTCGCTGCACACTCACGCCGCGATCGAATTGTTCCTCTACCGTCATCGTGTTAAACGCGTATTGACGGCCGAGGCCGCGGACTACGCGTTCGGCCGGCGCCCGGCTGCTGTGCGGGTCAACGTTGGTTCGAATCATCAAAACGACGGGCCGCATCAGTGGACGGTAGAAGGCGAGAGGATGAGCGCTCTCGATCCTCCACAAGCTCGCGCTATTTACGACACCGACGATCCGCCCGGGCTGTGCGTGCGAGTGCGGACCGATCCACACAGTGCGGCCGACCGCGTTTTGACGTGGGAACAGCTTATGGGCGAGACTTTGGCTCACGATGACGACTTGCGGCGGCTCGGCTTCGTCGCGCCAATCGAATTCGCGGCCTGCAAGGAGGTGCATGCCCATGACGTGGAAAAAGCCGGGACCGGCGCCTTGGCCGATCGCTTCAACCGGCGGCCCGTCGAGCGCGCCAAAGACTTGATCGAAGTACTCGCTTTCGCTAGCGATATCGCCGGTCGCGCAGCTGACGCTCTCCACTCCGGGAATTCGACCAACGGCATCAAACAGTTGTTGTGCGTAGGCCCCCGTAACATCGAAGCGCTGCTGCCCGGGTTGCGGAAACAGCGCCATGCTGAGGAGATGATCGCGGCGGTATCCCACGTCCGCCGTATGTAGATTCCGAAGAGCCTGGCCGAAGAGAAGAGCGCCCGTGAGTAGCACCAGCGAGCCCGCGATTTGCGCAACCAGCAGTAGCTTGCCGATTGTCTGCGTGCCGCCGCGGACGGACCTTGATCGCTCGCGCAGCGCTTGGAGAGGGTGAATGCGGCTCGCCAGGAAAGCAGGCGGAAGCGCAAAGAGACCGGCGCTTATCACGGCGGCCGCGGCCGTAAAGGAAAGGACACGCCAATCGATGGAGGTGTCGAGAGGCGCGCCCACGCGGCCTGTCCAGGCTATATGCAGCAGCGCGCGGCTGGCGAATAACGCGAGCGGCAGACCGATACCGGCGGCGGCGAACGAGAGCACGAGATTCTGCACCAGGGCGGGAAACATGAGATGCCGCGGGCTTGCTCCGAGAGCTGCGCGAACGCCCCATTCGTGATTGTGCGAAACCGCGCGAGCGAGAGTCACGTTCGACAGATTCAGACAGGCGATGAGCAGAACGGCGGCAACCAGGCCGAACAGTACTTGGAGCGATCCCGAAAACTGCTTGCGTAGAGCAGAGGTGCCCTTCGCGGCGGAATCGATGTCGATGCCGCGCGCATGGAACCGAGCCAGTTTCTCACCGCTATACTCCGGCGGCATCGTCGCGTTCAGAATGCGAGGCCAAAGGAGTTTCAGGCCGCCCTGAGCTTGCCCGATGGCGAGGCCCGGCTTCATCCGAGCGTAGAGCTGGAGCCATAGAAGATGACGATTGGAAGGATCGAACGTGTTTACTGTCGGTGAAACAGCCAGGATCGGCGTCGTGATGTCGGTCGAGCGGTCAATGATGAGGCCGGCAAAATTCTTCGGTTCGACGCCAATGATCGCGAAGGCGTGATCGTCGGCGGTGGTGCGAATAGTCTTGCCGAGAACACGCGGATCGCCGTGGTACCAGGTCTGCCAGGCGCGGTAGCTGATGACGGCGACCGAATTTGAGGGGCTACCGTCGAAGTTGACGTCCCGAGAGTTGATGAAGCGGCCGAGGGCAGGCCTGATCTGCATGGCCTGGTAATAGTCTCCCGAGACTTCGGCGATCGCCGAGGTGACGTACTGTCCGTCGGCTTCGAGCTGCACAATGCCGAGACCATTCCAGATGAACAGTTGAGAGAAGACCTGCTGGCGGCGTGTGAGCTCCTGAAACATCGGCAGGCTGAACGGCTGGTTTCCGTTGACGCTGTCGGGGATAGTGGTACCGAGCACGGTTAGCTGCTCGGGGTGAGGAACCGGCAATGGCCGCAGCACCAGCGCGTTCAGAAGGCTGAAGATGGCCGTGTTTGCGCCGATGGCAAGCGCCAGAGTGAGAAGCGCGATGACAGTGGTGGCGCGGTCGCGGAGTAGAGCGCGCACAGCCAGGGGCACATGACGGCTCGCCATAGGTGTAGTACATCACGCACAGCGGGCATCGCTATCCCATTTGCCCCTACAGTTCGCGCTTTAAAAACGCGCAGATCTGGTAGCCGGTAATGTATTTGAACGGAAATTCGCCCATGGTGTAGTGGCCGCAGGGCAGCACCGCCACGTCGTGGTCCCAATTGTGCCGCCGCGCGCCCGCGATCACCTGTTCGGATAAATGCACTGGGAACGTCGTGTCGTAGCGGGTGTAGATGAACTTGGACCGTTTGCTGGCAAACAGCGGCCAATAGCTCGGCGGGCTGATGCAGAGCCAGAGCCGCCGCAGTGTCGGCAGATCGAGCTCCCCCTCCAGGCTTTCGCGGATATGCCGCGTCGAAAGACCCTCCCAAACTACGTCGGCGAAGTACATTGAGCAGTGATTGAAGACGTTCACGCGGATGCGCGGGTCGTGCGCGCTCGCAAGAAACGCGTAGCAGGAGCCCAGGCTGGTCCCCACCAATCCGACGCTTTCAAACCCCTGCTCAACCAGCCAATCGACGGCGCATCGCGTGTCGATCACCGCCTGGCGCGTGGCGTCGATAGTGCGGCAGATGTTCGAGGAGACAGCGAAATCCGCGCGGCTCAGGCCTTCGGGCGTCCGCGCATCGTGATAGGGAAGGCTCAGGCGCAGCGCCGAAATCCCGAGGCGGCGCAAGCCCTCGCACAGCGCGTTGTGTTGCGGCAGCTTCGAATTCCAATGCGGCAGCACGACTACGGCCTTGCGCCCCGCCCGTGCCGGAAACCATTTGGCTCGTGCGGTGTTGTTCTCGATATGCGGAGTCCTGACGGGCGAGGTGAACTCTACCCATTCGCCGTTTCGCCGGAAATCCCGCGGCCGGTCATAGTCGAAAAACTCGGGGCTTCGTTCGATGGCGCGCCGGTTCAATTCGGTCAGGTACGATATCGGGCCGCTGCCGTTGGGCTCGAACTCCCGCGTCACCGGCCAATCGCGGCTCCATTCCAGGCCGAATTCAAATGGCCGCGACACGCGATCCGTCGCCCGGAAGCAAAGCTCGTTTTCCCAGCGATGCATCCAGTCTCGGTAGCGGCCGGCAACGGGCCGTAAAATACGCTTCATCGTGCCTGTTCAAAGTGTATCGGGCAGTGCGCCCCTGCAACCGAAGCAAGAGATGTGCCGCTGTCTTCCGGTCTGCTTGAGTTCGTTCGGTAAAACCACTCCTCCCTCCGCTGCTCCTCCGCCTCGCTGCCTCGATGACAATCTTCAAAAATTCGCCATCTCCCGTCCTCTCTATCACTTCGCGTCAAAATCGCCGCGCTCGCGTTTGTCCCCGCGCCAAACTGCTCCCAGGAATCGCCTGTGCTCGACCAACTTCCACGCCAATCGGCGTCATCTCCGCTGTCCGGCGATTCCGAAGATTTCGCGTCCTCGCCCGATTCCTCCGCGGCGCCGCCCCCCCACGACCCTCCCGGGAACCCCATAGTCTCCCCGCACGTTCCCCGCTTCCGCCGCGCCACCGGCCCTCTCAGCCGCGAGGGCAAGGCTGTCTCCAGCATGAACCGCCTGTCCCACGGCTGCCGCTCCAACGTCACCGTTCTCCCCGACGAAGATCCCGTCGAGTTCGAAGCAACCATCCGCGACTGGTTCGATGCTTATGGCCCGCAAGACCCCGTCGCCGCCCGTCTCGTAGAGGACACCGCCCTCGCCGACTGGTTTCTGCGCCGCAATCGCAAGCGTCTCGACCAGATCGAACAGCGCTTGCCCAAGGACGCTTGGCATTGGACCGATTCCAACCTGAAGCTTTACAACAACTTCCTGCGTTACAAGACCACCGCCGAGCGCTCCTTTCTCCGCGCCTTTCGCGAGCTCGAAATCCACGTGCGCCGCGACGCTCAGGATGCGGAGGCCAACCAGCGCGCCCTCGCCCAGTCCGCCCGCATCTTCATTCGCTGGATCAACCGCACCGCCGCCCTGCCCCAATGCGACCGCATGCGCGTCCGCCAATGGGTCGAAATTGAAAAGACCCCGGACGGCGTCCGCGCTTCCCTCTCCCCGACGAATGAGCAGATCCAGAAGCGCGTGGCCGCCCGCCCCAAACCGCCCACCTTCCTGACCCGAACACTCAATTTCACCCACGGTGTGCCGCCCGAATACGCCTGGGCCTTTCCTGACGAAGTCCAGCAACTCACCGGCGCCCTTGCCGAACAGACCGTCCTCTATGAAGACTGGCTACGCCTGATCGAACGCGAATCGTCTTACCCCGCCGGCCACATCGGACCCACCGATTGGCTGTTCGAACTGTAAGGGTCCATTCCCGCCGTAACGCATTGGTTGCATTTCAGCTAAAAATTTGCGCCCTTACCACTCCGAATCTGACCGGCCAATATTTCTTGTTCGATGAAAACACAGCTACTTGTTATACTTAGAGTTCCCACTCATGTCATCCACCGGTCTTGTTTACGAAACTGAAAACCTAGCTCCTCCGCTCCCGGTGGCCACCCGGAAAAAGATTATCCTCCTCAAGCCCCGTGGATTTTGCGCCGGGGTGGTACGCGCGATCGACGTCGTTAAGATCGCACTCGATCTTTATGGAGCCCCCATCTACGTTCGTAAAGAAATCGTCCACAATCGGCACGTCGTGGACGAGTTGCGCTGCGCGGGCGCCATTTTCGTGGAGGAACTGAACGAAGTTCCCGAAGGCGCGCGGGTGATTTTTAGCGCCCACGGCGTCTCCCCGGCCGTCCGGCAGGAAGCGAAACAGCGGCGGCTCCAGGTGATCGACGCCACCTGTCCGCTGGTCACTAAAGTGCACCTGGAGGCAGTTCGTTTCGCCAAACAGGGCTACACCATCATCCTCATCGGCCATCGCGACCACGATGAAGTGATCGGCACCCTGGGCGAGGCGCCCGAGAGCACCATTCTGGTTTCCGACGTTGAGGACGTCAACCGCCTGGCGATCAAAGATCCCGACCGCATGGTCTACCTGACCCAAACCACGCTCTCGCTCGACGAGACGAAAGATATCGTCGCCCGTCTGCTCGAGCGTTTTCCGAAAATCATCGGCCCCAAGACGCAGGACATCTGTTATGCAACCGAGAACCGGCAGCTGGCCGTCAAAGCCGTAGCTCCGCTGTGTCAGGCATTGCTTGTGGTGGGTTCTCAAAACAGCTCCAATTCGCGGCGGCTCGTGGAGGTCTGTCAGAAGGCCGGCATTCCCGCCTATCTGCTCGACGATTGCAGGGAAGTCCGCCCCGAGATGCTGGAGGGCGCCGAGACTGTTGCGGTCACTGCCGGCGCTTCCGCGCCGGAGCACCTGGTGCAGGAGTTGATCAGTCATCTACGAACCCAGGGCTACGGAGATTTGGAAGAAGCCGAAATCAAGGAAGAGGACGTGCGCTTCACGCTTCCTTCGGACTTGGAGAGCTTTACGCCGCGCCTGCATCGGGTGGGCAGCTAACCAACCGCGGACATGCAGCCCAGCCTTCAAATCTCCGATTCGTTGAATGTCGCCGCCGCCGATGCCGTTCGCAAAGCGTCCGCCGCCCTTCTTCGGCGTCAATCGGACGAAGGCTATTGGAACGCCACGCTTCGCGCCGACACGACGCTTGAATCGGATTACATACTGCTGCAGCTCTGGCTGCATCCGCCCGTAGAGGGCGTGTGGAATCCGCCCACGCGTCCGCGGGTCGACCGCGCCGTTGCGAGCATTCTTGCCCGGCAGCTACCCGACGGCGGCTTCAATATTTACCTGCAAGGCCCAGCCGAGATCAACGCCTGCATCAAGGCCTATTTCGCGCTCAAGGTCGCCGGCCTGCCCGTCTCCGACCCGCGCATGCAAAGCCTGTGTGCGCGAATTCTTGAGATGGGCGGCTTGCAGGCGGCCAACAGCTACGTTCGCACCAATCTGAATCTCTTCGATCTTTATCCCCGCGACGCCTGCCCGTCTATTCCGCCCGAGCTGATCCTGCTGCCGTTTAACTTCATCTACCAGATGTCCTCCTGGACGCGCGCTATCGTGATCGCGCTCGCCATCGTGCATGCGGCCAACCCCAAGCGCCCGGTTCCTGGCGGCTTCAATCTCGACGAACTCTTCCTCGCCGGCGCCCCCACCCGGCCCGAGCGCTCTTTGAAGCTGTTCAGTTGGCGCAATTTTTTCCTCAAGCTGGATCGTTTCTTGAAAGTTTGGGAGCGCCGCGGCCCCCGCTTCATCCGCAGCTACGCCACCAGGAAATGCGCGGATTGGATGATTGCCCACTTCGACTATTCCGACGGGCTCGGCGCCATTTACCCATCCATGCAATACGCCGTCATGGCCCTCGATGCGCTCGGCTACGCGCCGGATCACCCGCTGCGCATCGAAGCGCAAAAGCAGTTCGACGGTCTGATTTTCGATCGGCAGGCTGAGAGCGGCGAAGGCTTCTATTGCCAGCCCTGCTTCTCGCCGGTCTGGGATACCGCTATTGCGGCATTTGCGTTGGGCGAGACGGAGGACCCGCCGCTCGATTCCCTGCGCCGCACCGCCGATTGGCTGCTCTTGAAAGAAGTGCGCCGGAAAGGTGACTGGTCCACCAAACGTCCTGGCGCCGAGCCCGCCGGCTGGGCATTCGAATTCAATAACGAGTTCTATCCCGACGTGGACGATACCGCGATGGTGCTGCTCGCGTTCGAGAAGGCGCGTGCTTCCGACCCGGCAGCGCAGCAAGCCTGTCAAAAGCGCGCCCTGGATTGGATTCTGGCCATGCAAGGCCGCGATGGCGGATGGGCCGCCTTCGACGTCGATAACGATTGGAACATCCTCAGCTATGTTCCCTTCGCCGATCACAATGCGATGCTCGATCCATCCTGCCCGGACATCACAGGACGCGTGATGGAAGCGCTGATCGCCTGCGGGCTGCCCTCCAGTCACTCGGCGATACGCCGCGGGGTCAATTATCTTCTGCGGCATCAGGAAGCCGATGGTAGCTGGTACGGCCGATGGGGCGTGACTTATATCTACGGAACGTTTCTAGCGCTTCGCGGTCTCCGCGCGGCCGGACTCGGCGAGAACGAGCCATGCATCCAGCGCGGCCTGGAATTTATCCGCGCCTATCAGAACACCGACGGCGGCTGGGGTGAAAGCTGCGCCAGTTACGACGAAGGCCGCTTCATCTCGCAGGCGAGCACGCCTTCCCAAACCGCTTGGGCGCTGCTGGCTCTTTTGGCAGGGGGCGATTTGCGCAGCGAAAGCCTGTACAACGGCATCGAATACCTGTTGCGAACACAGCGGCCGGATGGCGATTGGAATGAAAGCTACTGTACGGGCACAGGTTTCCCGCGCGTGTTCTATCTTTCTTACACCGATTACCGCAACACCTTCCCGCTGCTCGCTTTGTCTGTGTTTCTGAAGGTAGCGTCCTCAAGCGACGAAGCTCGCGCGCGATTTGAAAGCAGAGGCGTCAAAGCTGCTCACGCCTCTTAAAGGATGTAGAGATTCCCAATGAGATTCCCTCTTTCCATGACCGTAGGCATGGGCGCCTACATCGCCAAGAATAAGATCAGCCCACGGCCGGAATGGCAGAAAACTGTTGCCGAAAGCAGCGACGCCGCGAATCCGTTCAAGATCATCATGCACGCCCGCGCCGGCGAAGCGCCCGAGTTTGTGCACCCCATGATTAACAAGCGGTTTCCGCTCGTGTTGATGCTCGAGCCGCTGCACGCCTGCAACCTCACCTGCACCGGGTGCGGGCGCATTCGCGAGTATGAGAGCACCATCACCCAGCGCCTTTCGGTCGAGCAATGCATGAAGGCGGTCGATGAGTGCGGCGCGCCCACCATCTCCATTTGCGGCGGCGAGCCCATGCTGTATCCCGAGATCGGTCGCCTCGTCAGCGAAATTCTCGGACGCGGCAAGAACATCATTCTCTGTACAAACGGCATGTTCATCCGCAAGAAAGTCGGCCAGTTCAAGCCCGATTCCAAGTTCTTCTTCAATGTGCACCTGGACGGCCTCGAAAAGAATCACGACATTTCGGTAGAGCGCGAGGGCGTGTACAAAGAAGCCATCGAGGGCATCAAGATCGCCAAACAGCACGGCTTCAAGGTATGCACCAACACGACGGTCTATAAAGAAACCGATATGAAGGAGATCGAGGAACTCTACACGTATCTCGAAACCCTGAGCGTGGACGGCTTCCTGATCTCGCCCGCCTACGGCTATTCCGCCGTGAACCAGCGTGACATCTTCATGACGCGCGAAGATGTCATGGAAAAATTCAAAGACATCGACCGTCTCGCCAAGCGTTTTCGCATCAACAATACTCCCACCTATCTCGACTTTCTCAAGGGCGACAGAAAACTTCCCTGCACCGCCTGGGGTAATCCCACTTACAACGTCAAAGGCTGGAAGGGGCCGTGCTACCTCATCACCGACGCTCACTACGACACCTTTGAAGAACTCATGACCAAGACACAATGGAATCATTACGGCGAGGGTAACGACCCACGCTGCGATCATTGCATGGTTCACTGCGGGTATGAACCTTCCGCCGCGCTCGGCATCAACTCGAAGATTACCGATACGATCAAGTTGATGAGCTGGGCGTTCCGCTAAAGCGATTGCCACTTATTCTCGTTACGGGGGCTAGCGGTTTCCTCGGTTGGCACGTTGCCCGCGTGTTAGTCGAGCGGGGCCACTCCGTGCGCGCGCTTTGCCGCCCTGGGAGTCAGATTCGGGAGCTGGAGGTGGAGCGTGTCACGGGCGACCTGCGCGATCCAGCCTCGCTCGCCCGCGCAAGCGCAGGGTGCGAGACGGTCTTCCATGTAGCGGCCGACTACCGCCTTTGGTCGAAGAATCCGTCTGAACTCTATGCTTCGAATGTCGAGGGTACCCGCAACCTTCTTGCCGCCGCCGAAGGCGCCGGCGTGCGCCGCATCGTGTACACCAGCACTGTAGGTTGCATCGGTATGCCTGGGGACCGGACCGGCGATGAGACCACGCCGGTTTCGATCGGCGATATGGCCGGTCACTATAAGCGCTCAAAGTGGCTCGCCGAACAGGTGGCTCTCGAAAAGGCGCGCGGGGGGCTGCCCGTAATCATCGTCAATCCGACCGCCCCCATCGGCGATCACGATTGGAAGCCTACGCCGACGGGCAAGATCATCGCCGATTTCTTGCGCGGCAAGCTGCCCGCCTTTGTCGATACTGGCTTAAACCTGGTGGATGCGCGCGATACGGCGCTCGGACATCTGCTCGCGGCGGAACACGGGCGCCCCGGCGAACGTTATATTCTCGGTTGCGAGAATCTAACGCTAGAGCAGATTCTGGGGCGGCTTGCCGCCATCGCGGGCAAGCCTGCGCCCACGGCCAAGGTTCCCTATGCGCTCGCCTACGCGGCTGGAGTCGCTACTACCGCCTGGGCCAATGTCACGGGCCGCGAACCCATTGCGCCCTTGGAGGCCGTTAAGATGGCCCGCAAGAAAATGTTCGTGACGCATGCCAAGGCGGCGCGCGACCTGGGCTTCTCGCCCGCTCCTGTGGATGGCGCGCTTCGCCGCGCCGTGAATTGGTTTCGCGATAACGGGTATTGCTAAATGGCTATCCTCTACGTCGCCTCCCAATCCTCCGAACTGCAGCCGTTCGCCGAAACGCTGACCGGCCTGCGGAAGTTGAACTGGCCTCTCGATTACGCCTTTGAAGGCATCCTCGAAGGCCGCCGCATCATGCTCGCCGCTAACGGCGCGGGTCCCAGGCTCGCCGCTCGGGCCGCGGAAGTGGCAATACGGGCCGTGACCGTCGCGGAATTATCTTCTTCGAAGTTGGAGGCCATAGTCAGTACAGGGTATTGCGGCGCGCTCGACCCCAATCTTCGGGAATCGGAGATCGTCGTAGCGACTCAAGTGAGGGATCTGGCCTCTGCCGAGATCTTCCACGCGGCGCCAGTGACCGCCGATCGCCAGTTCGCCTCCGGCGTCGTGGCGTCTCAAGACCGCATCGTGATCGAGGCAGCCGAAAAGCAACGGCTTGGCCCTGACGCCATCGCCGTGGATATGGAGGCAGCCGGCGTGGCTGCTCGCACGAGGGCCGCCAGCCTGCCATTTTGTTGCATCAAAGTCGTTTCGGATCGTGCCGACGAGTCCTTCCGGATCGATTTCAATCGTATGCGAACCAAAGAGGGTCGCATGGCGCGTGGGAAAATTAGTATACATGCAGCAACGCATCCGAAACTGATCGGAGACTTGGTTCGACTCCGGAAGCGAACTCGCGATGCATCTAGGGCGTTAGGGGAATTTCTTGTCAGTTGCCGAATCAACACAGTATCTGCCGCCGCTCACGTGGAGTGAGGAGATGCCTCCTTCCATGAGAGCCGCCGTTTACACGGGAAACGGCCGTGTTTCGATGCAACACATCGAAACGCCCACTGTCGCGCCGGACGAAATCCTGGTGCGTGTCGAGGCTTGCGGAATCTGCCATACCGATCTGAAGAAGATCGAATACGATCTGCTGCCCGCCCCGCGCATCTATGGCCACGAAACGGCGGGCGTTGTAGCGGCGGCCGGGCCGCTGGTCACAAAATACTCGCCCGGTGATCGGGTAATCGTTTTCCATCACATTCCGTGCCGCGACTGCTTCTATTGCGATCGCCGTCTGTATGCTCAGTGCGCCGGCTATAAACGGGTCGGCGTTACGGCCGGCTATGAGCCCGCCGGTGGCGGCTTCGCGCAATATGTGCGCGTGATGAACTGGATTGTCGAAAGCGGCGTGGAAAAGATTCCGCCTGGCGTCTCCTTCGATCAGGCTTGCTGGGTCGAGCCGGTCAACACCTGTCTCAAGGGGATCGAAATGCTGGCTATCCGGCGCGGCGACACAGTCGCGGTGCTGGGCCAAGGCGCGATCGGTCTCATCTTCACGCTGCTCGCCCGCCGCGCGGGCGCGTCGGTGGTCGCAACCGACACTATTCCTTTCCGCCGTTCCCTTTCCGGGCGTTTTGGCGCCTCTGCATTCGATCCGCGCCAGCCCGCGTTTGAAGAAGCGGTTGCATCTGCGACGGCCCAGCGCGGCGCCGATGCCGTCATCCTTGCCGCCAACGCTCCGGGTCTGGTCGAGCAAGCGCTTCGCATCTCGCGCCCGGGCGCCAAGATCTTGCTGTTCGCGCAGACCTCCGCCAAGGAGCGCATCGATCTCTGCGGCGCCGATCTCTGCGTGGGCGAGCGCATTCTGCTCGGTTCCTATAGCGCCGATATCGATCTGCAAGCCGAATCCGCGCGCCTCGTATTCAGCGGAGAACTTCCGCTCGAACAGTTAATCACTCATCGTGTGCCGCTCGATCGCATCGAAGAAGGCATACGCACGGCTTTGCATCCGCACGATCGGTCCCTTAAGGTGGTGGTGCGCCCACAGGAGCGCGGTTGATGGCGCTGGCAACCATTGCTCGTCCGGGAAACATGCGCGCCGCTGTGCTCTACGGCAAGGAAGACGTGCGGCTGGAGTCTGTGCCGATACCGGAGATAGGTCCGGGCGAACTGCTGGTTCAAGTCCGCGCGGCGCTCACTTGCGGAACCGACGTGAAGGTCTTTCGCCGTGGATATCACGCGAAGATGATTACGCCGCCCGCGCTGTTCGGTCACGAGCTGGCGGGCGATGTCGCCGCGGTTGGGGCTGGCGTAGCCGGTTTTGCTATCGGCCAGCGAGTGGTGGCGGCCAATTCGGCCCCCTGTGATCGCTGCTTCTTCTGCCTGCGCGGACAGCAGAACCTTTGCGAAGATCTTCTGTTCAACAACGGCGCCTATGCGGAATTCATCCGCATCCCCGCTCGCATCGTTGAAAAGAACACGTATCATATACCGCCCGGGCTCGACTATCGGGATGCGGCGCTCGCCGAGCCGCTCGCCTGCGCGCTGCGCGGTTTAGACGAATGCCAGGTACGGCCCGGTGACACGGTCGCCATTCTTGGCTTGGGCCCCATAGGGCTCATGTTGGTGCGGCTTGCGCGGCAGGCGTTCGGCGCGCGTGTCGTCGCCATTGCGCGCCGGCTGGAACCAGTGGACCGGGCCATCGCATTGGGCGCGCACGAAGGTCTCTTGATGGGCAAGGATGACGCCTTGGTATCGCAGCTTCGATCCTTGACCGAGGGCCGGGGCGCCGATGTCGTCATCGAAGCCGTGGGCCAGCCGGAAGTGTGGGAGCTCGCCACGCGCCTGGTTCGCAAGGGCGGCGTCATCAATTTTTTTGGCGGCTGTCCCATGGGCGCCAAGGTCGGACTCGACACGGGAATGTTGCACTATTCGGAAATCACGTGCAAAGCCAGCTTTCATTTCACGCCGGCCCATGTGCGGCGGGCCCTTGCCTGGATCGCCGAAGGCGCGGTCGATTCCCGCCACGTCGTCAATCACAACGAGTCGCTCAACGATCTGCCGCAAGTGCTGCACGATCTTGCTCACCGCCGCAACGGCCAGATCAAGACCGCTATTATTCCGTGATCGCGCGCCTGCAGCCCAAGGAATTTGTGCAGGCCTCCGGCGCCGCCGGGAGGGCCTATACGCGCCCCGAAGCGCTCGAATACACGCGCTGGCTGGCTACGCATCACTACGAAAATTTCCAAGTCGTCAGCTTCCTTTTGCCCAAAGAGCTGCACCAGGATTTCTACAACGTTTATGCGTTCTGCCGCTGGGCCGACGACCTGGGAGACGAGATCGGCGACCGGCAGGAGAGCTTGCGCCTGCTCGCCTGGTGGCGCGCCGAGCTTCACGCCATGTACGGCGGCGAGGCCTCTCACCCGGTTTTTGTCGCGCTCAAAGACACCGTCGCGCGGCGCGGCATTCCGAGGGAGCCTTTCGACCGCCTGATCCGGGCCTTCGAACAAGACCAGACCGTCTCGCGCTATCGGACCTTCGACGATGTCTTCGGTTATTGCGTGAACTCCGCGAACCCAGTGGGACACCTGGTCTTGTATCTCTGCGGCTATCGCGACGCCGACCGGCAGCGGCTTTCCGACTACACGTGCACCGCGCTTCAGCTCGCGAACTTCTGGCAGGATGTTGCCGTGGATCTGCAAAAAGACCGCGTGTATCTGCCGCTCGACTTATTGGATAAGTACGGCTATACTGCCGATGAATTATTTGCGCTGAAATTCGATTCGCGTTTCGAAGGCGTCATGCGCGAGGCGGTCGATGTCGCCGAAGATTTATTCCACAAAGGGCTGCCGCTGATAAGCCAGGTAAACCGGCGCCTCGCGCTCGATCTCGATCTCTTCAGCCGGGGCGGCATGAAGATTCTCCGGAAGATTCGTTCGCAAGGCTATAACGTTCTCAAGTCCCGCCCGCGCATTTCTAAAGCCGAGCGCGTCGGCATACTGCTTCGATGTCTGCCTCGCCTGTTGCCGTTCTAGCCCCGGTTCCGCTGGAGGAGTCTTACCGCTTCTGCCGCGACGTCGCCCGCCGGCGGGCAAAGAACTTCTACTACGCGTTCCTGCTCCTCGAAAAACCGCAGCGCGACGCGATGTGCGCCATCTACGCCTTTATGCGCCGCTGCGACGACCTCAGCGACGATCCGGGGGCGGAGAAAGCGAGACTCCCGGAAACCATCGCGCTCTGGCGCATGCAATTGAACCGGGCGCTCGCGGGCTCGGTGGCGGGCGATCCCATCTGGCCGGCCTTCCACGACACGGTTCGGCGCTACTCAATCCCGCATCGTTTCTTTCACGAGATGATCGATGGCATCGCATCGGACGTGGAGCCCCGGCGCATCCGCACCTACGATGAGCTTTACCGCTATTGTTATCACGTGGCCTCCGTTGTAGGTCTCACCGTAATTCACATCTTCGGCTTTGAATCCATGAGGGCACTATTGCTTGCCGAGAAATGCGGCATCGCGTTTCAACTCACTAACATTCTGCGGGATGTGCGCGAGGACGCGCTGCTAGGCCGAGTTTATCTGCCGCTCGAAGATTTGGATCGCTTTGGCGTGCCGGCCGCCCAACTCGAATCGGGGAAAGAGGACCAAGCCTTTCGCGAGTTGATGCGCTTCGAAGCGGCGCGCGCGCGCGAGTGTTATCGGGAGTCTGCCGCGCTCCTCGGCATGATCCACCAAAAGAGCCGCCGCTCTCTTTGGGCTCTCCGGGAAATTTATCTGCAATTGCTCGCGCGAATCGAAAAGGCCGATTACACGGTGCTCAGCCGCCGCATCAATGTTCCAACACGTACTAAGATAGCCTTACTTCTGCGGGCGTTTCTGACGTATAAGTAAGTAGCCATTCACCACCACTTACGGTTAGCGGCTCATTATCGGCGGGAATGCACCATACCTCGCCCATCGTGCCGATCAAAATAAGATAGTGCGGCGATCCAGCGGGAATTGTGACGGCGCGGCTTGCACGGAGGCGTTCGATTCGGAAGTGTTCGCAGGCCACCAGCTCTTCGCGCCCGTCGCTCAACTGTAGCGGCTTAGGGTCGGACTCAGGCGGCCCCAAATGCGAGACTTCCACTCCACGCTCTAGATGGAGCTCGCGCGGTCGCCCGTAGTCGTACAGACGGTACGTGATGTCCGAGTTCTCTTGAATCTCGCAGATCGTAACGCCGGCGCCGATGGCATGAACGGCGCCTGCGGGAGTGAAGATCAAGTCGCGGGGTTTTACTTTCCGCCAGTTCAATAGATGCTCAATCTCGCCGTTCAGCGCCGAAGCCTTCAGCTTTTCGCGGGTCAGCGGTTCTTTGAAGCCCACCGCCACTTCGCCCGGCGGCTGAGAGTCCAGCACATACCATGCTTCCGTCTTGCCCAGGCTTCCGTGGTGCTTCTGCGCATAAGCGTCATCCGGGTGCACCTGTACGGAGAGGCGCTCGCTTGTAAACAGCAGCTTGACCAGGATGGGCCGCCCGCAGTCGAACCAGGCTTCGCCTATCGGTTTTTCGAAGGTTTGCGAAAAGAACGGCCGAAGATCGCGCCGTCCCCAAACGCGTTCTCGAAAATCAGGCGTGACCTGAAACGGCAGATTCCGCACTGTCCTCACGCCCTAGATAGAGTTCATTGATAAGGCCGCTATGATTCTCCAGCACGCGCGCCCGCCGAATCTTCATGGTCGGCGTCAACTCGCCGTCTTGGATCGAGAAATCGCGGTCCAGAACTTTGAACCTTCGAATTCGCTCGAAGTCCGCAAGCTGCGTGTTTACTCGCGAGACGGCGGCCTGGACCTCGCTCGCGACATCGTCGCTATTCTTGAGCGTCTGCGCCTGAACTGCGTTGACGGTCAACAGAGCGGTGAGGTACGGCTTTTTGTCGCCGATCAACAGGACTTGGTTTACAATCGGCTCTGTCTTGAAAAGCGTTTCGATCCGCGCTGGGTAAATCTTCTTTCCGTTCGAGGAGACGATCAACTCTTTCTTCCGGCCTGTGATGTACCAATAGCCGTCCTCGTCCACCTCGGCGATATCGCCGGTGGAAAACCAGCCATCCTGGCTGAGAACCGATCGGGTCGCGGCCTCGTCGCGATAGTAGCCCTGAAACATCGAATCCGAGCGCACCTGCAATTCGCCGTCGTCGGCCAGTCGGGCTTCGGTTCTTGGCATAAGAACGCCGATGCTTCCCGGCTTGGGACGGCCCAGAGGATTGAAGGCAACTACCCCGGCTTCGGTCAGGCCGTAACCTTCGATGAGCGGCATGCCGATGGCGGCGAAGAATTCCGCCAGATCCTTGCCCAGCGGCGCGGCGCCGGACGCCGCCACGCGAATACGGCCGCCCAGCCGCTCCCGCACCTTCGAGAACACCAGCTTGTCGGCAATCTTCAGCGCCCGCTTCATCCAGACGGGCAGCGGTTTGCCTTCTTGCCGGTAGCGCGCAGCTTCCATGCCCAAGCCGAGCGCGCCGTGAAATAGTTTCCGCGAAATCCGCGGCCGCTTTCTTATTTCGTTCAGGATGGTTGCGTAGGTCTTCTCCCAGACCCGCGGCGGCGCGAAAAAGATGGTGGGACGGATGGTCTTCAACTCATTGGGAAGCCGCGCCAGGCTTTCGGAAAACCAGACGGGCGTTCCCATCCGCATTGGCACCATTTCCAGCACGATCCGTTGCGCAATGTGCGCCGAGGGCAGAAAGACGATCATGGAATCGTCGGCGCCGATAGGCAGGACCAAAGGCGCGGAGTCGATGTTTGCCAGGATGGCCGAATGGCTGGTCAGGCCCATCTTCGGTTCGCCTGTGGCGCCGGAGGTGAGATACAGGACGGCCGCGTCCTCAGGCGAGATTTCTTGTTGCAGTCGATGGAACGCGGAGTGGTCGCGCTCTAGCGCCTCGCGGCCCAACCGCCTTAGCGCATCGAGCGACATCGCGCCCGCCTGTTCGCCGGTCATCAGGATGACGTGCTCGGGCAAGCTCGCGCCTTGCTCCGCCACCTCGTTGGCGAGTGCTGTTAGCGTTTTCGGGTTCTCGATAAAGAGGAACCGCGGCTGGGCGCGTCTCACGTCGCGCGCAAGGTCGCGCATCGGGTAAGCGGTGTAGAGCGCGCCCGAAATGGCGCCCGCGCCCATGATCCCCAAATCGACCAGGTAGAATTCGGCGCGGGTCTCCGAAAGGATGCAGACCACCTCGCCTTTCGAGGCGCCCAATTCGCGCAGCCCGAGCGCAATCTCACAGGAAATCCGCGCCCATTCATTCCAAGAATATGTTTTGTAGGCGCGGTTCCCCTTCGTTCCAATGGGCTGATGTAGAGCGATGGCGTCCCCGTGTTGCTTTGCCGTCGCTTCTAACACGGAAAAGACGTTGCGGCCTGGCACTGCCCGAATTTTAACAGCCGCGGGACTAACTTGCTCTTCCCCGATGCGACAATCGAGGTTTGCCTTATACGGAAGATCCAAGCTCCGCGCCAAGTGTCCCGGACGAGGGCGCCAGGCGTCCTCTCGCCTATCGCGAGGAAGCTTTTCTACAAAGCCCGGAGTCGCGCCCGCTGCGCATTCTTTCCGAATATCTGTGGCCGCTCGCCCATTTTCAAGATCAGAAGATACAGGACACCATCGTATTTTTCGGTTCCGCTCGCATTCAAGAGAATGGACCCTTAGGCCGCTACTACACTGAGGCTCGCGAGCTGGCGCGGATGGTAACCGAGTGGGGCGCTTCCCTGACGAATTCCAACGGCTGCTCCGAACCGCGTCACCGGTTCGTGGTTTGTTCCGGAGGCGGACCGGGAATCATGGAAGCGGCCAATCGCGGCGCCGCCGACGCGGGCGGAAAAAACATCGGACTGAATATCGGACTGCCTTTCGAGCAGCGGCCGAACGCCTTCATCACGCCCGAGCTCTCCTTCGAATTTCATTACTTCTTCATGCGCAAATTCTGGTTTGCGTATCTGGCCAAAGCGCTGGTCGTCTTCCCGGGAGGCTTCGGTACCCTGGACGAGTTAACCGAGATTTTGACTCTGGCCCAAACGCAGAAACTGGAGAGTAAGATTCTGATCGTGCTGTACGGCTCGGATTATTGGAAAGAGATCATCAACTTCGATGCGCTGGTTAAGCACGATGTCATCTCGGCGTCCGACTTGGACCTGTTCCGGTTCGCCGATACCACCGAGTCGGCCATGAACATTTTGAAGGAAGGCTTGACGCACTATTACCTGGAGCCGGAGAGCACGTTAGCTCACCCAGTGGAAGAGGCGCCGGAGATTGCCCGCTCAAGAACCTCATAGGACATTTGAGACCGCGCACAACGGCCACCAAACGGCCTGTGCGCTCGGAGCACATGAAACTCTATCGGACGCGAGACGGTTACTTCGTCGAAAACGATAATGTCTGGTTTGAAGCGCGCGACCCGAATTGGGACGAGCTGACGGCGCGAGAAGACCTGTTCGCGCACCTTCAGGCGCAGATTGCATGGTGGCATGCGTGCGGCCCGGTGGACTCCTCGGCTTTTCTCGCGCCCATCGGTCGGCAGGAGGTGTGGGCGGCGGGCGTGACCTATTATCGGAGCCGCACCGCGCGCATGGAAGAATCACACTCGGCCGGCGGCGGCGACTTCTACGACCGCGTCTATCATGCCGAACGGCCCGAGTTGTTCTTCAAGGCAACGCCCCATCGCGTAGCCGGACCGGGGGCGGCCGTTCGTATCCGCGCCGATTCGCGCTGGAACGTGCCCGAGCCGGAGTTGACTCTGCTGCTCGCGCCCTCCGGGAAACTGATCGGCTACACCGTCGGCAACGATATGAGTTCTCGCGATATCGAAGGCGAGAACCCGCTCTATTTGCCGCAAGCCAAAGTGTACGATCGCTCCTGCGCGCTGGGACCCTGCATCCTGGTTACTTCCGAGCCGCTGCCGCCGGAAACAGAAATTCGACTGGAGGTCGCGCGCCATGGCGAGGCGGTATTTGCGGGCCAGACCGCGCTCGGGCAAATGAAGCGCTCGCCGGCGAGCTTAGCCGAATACTTGTTCCGGGAGAACAGTTTTCCAAATGGCTGCTTTCTGATGACGGGTACCGGCATCGTTCCGCCCGACGATTTCACATTGCAGCCCAGAGACGTGATTCGTATCGAGATCGATGGAGTAGGGATTTTGAGCAACGTAGTCGAATAGATCGACGTCGAGTAGGAAAATAACAGCGATGCGTCTGGTAACTTTTCAAGCCGGGAAGGAGGCCCATCCGGGCGTCCTTACCAAGAGCGACATGGTGGTCGATCTTGCGCGGATCGGTTTCGCTTCTCTACTGGAGGTGATCGAGGCCGGTCCCGCGGCACGCGAGAACGTGGAACAGTTCTTATCCGGGCCGCGGGTTGAAGCCCGCAAGCTAGCGGATGTTTCGTTAGCCGCGCCGATTCCCCGGCCACGCAAGCTGATCTGCGTGGGGCTCAACTATCGGGACCATGCGGAAGAGACCGGCGCGCAGATTCCGAAGACGCCCACCATCTTCAATAAATTCCACACGGCCGTGATCGGGCCTGGAGCGAAGGTGGTGCTGCCGAAGGTTTCGAAAGCTCCCGACTACGAGGCGGAGTTTGCGTTCGTGATCGGCGCCGGCGGCAGGAATATCGCGGCGGCGGATTGGCGGAAGCACGTCTTCGGATACACGCTGGTCAACGATGTAACCGCGCGAGATTATCAGCGGGCCACTTCGCAGTGGCTGATGGGCAAGACCTTCGACACGTTCGCGCCCATGGGTCCGTGGATAATTACGGCGGATGAGATCGCCGATCCCCACGAGCTGGATATTCAAATGGAGATCAACGGCGAGATATTGCAGGATTCGAACACGCGCGAATTGATCTTCAAGATTCCCGAGTTGATCGAGTTCCTGTCGAGCGTGTTCACTCTGGAGCCGGGCGACATAGTCTCGACCGGAACGCCTTCGGGAGTAGGATTCGCGCGCAAGCCGCCGCGCTATCTCCATCCCGGCGACCAGATGATCGTGCGTATGCCCGCCATCGGCGAGCTTCGAAACCAAGTTGTTGCCGAGAGTTGATGTCTTATTCACTTGGCCAACTCGCGGACGCGCTGGGTTGCACGGTTACGGGCGACCCCGGGATTGAGATCGTCGGAGTTTCCACTATCGAGCAGGCTGGGCCGGGCGAGATTACATTCTTTGCGAATAAGATTTATGCTCAAAAGCTGAAATCGACGCGCGCTTCGGCCGTGATTGCCGCCGAGCCGTTAGCCGGCATCGCGGCGGCGACGCTGGTTTCCTCCAATCCCTATCACGATTTCGCCCGCGCGCTGGCGCTCTTTTATCAACCGCCGAAGCCCGCGCCGGGAATTCACGCGACAGCCTCCATAGCAGCGACGGCTAGGATCGGCCCCAACGCTTCTATCGGCGCCTATGCGGTGGTCGGCGAAGACGTGCAACTCGGGGCCAACGCAGTTTTGCATCCCCACGCGGTGATCTACCAAGGCTGCGTCATTGGCGACGATTTCACGGCCCATTCGCACGTCTCCGTGCGCGAGTACACGCGAATCGGAAACCGCGTTACGCTCCAAAATGGCGTGGTGATCGGAGGCGACGGCTTCGGCTTCGCGAAAGGCAACGACGGGCGGCAGCACAAGATCGTGCAATCGGGCGTTACCGTTATCGAAGACGATGTGGAGATTCAAACGCTCACCTCCGTCGATCGCGCAACGCTCGGCGAAACGCGGATAAAGCGCGGCGCGAAGATCGACAGCCTGGTGCAGATCGGGCACGCTTGCGTAGTGGGCGAAGACAACATTATCTGCGGCCAGACGGGTCTTGCGGGAAGCACGGTTCTCGAAGAGAATGTCATCATGGCGGGCCAGACAGGCTCGGCCGGCCACGTCACGGTGCATAAGAACGCGATCGTTTGGGCGCAGTCCGGAATCGGCCACGATGTGCCGGCGGGAGCGATCGTCAGCGGTTCGCCGGCTTTCGATTCGCGTGAATGGCTGCGGGCTTCGGCGGCCTATTCACGGCTTCCGGAGATGCTGCGGACTATTCGGGCGCTCGAGCGCCGCGTGGCCGAACTCGAACAACGGCAGAAAAGCTAGAGCCGTCAAACCCGGCGCAGCTTTACCCCTTCTACCCGGTGGTGTTCGCCTTTCTCGAGAATCAGGTGCGCCCGCTCGCGCGTGGGTCCGATGTTCTCGCGCAGGTTTAGAAGATTGATTCCCCGCCAAATTCGTTCGGCAGTCGCCGCCGCTTCCTGTTCGTTTAGCGACGCATATTTGTGGAAGTAGGAAGACGGATCGCGGAAGACAGTTTCCCGCAGGCGCATAAAGCGCTGGACATACCAACGCTCGATGGTATTTTCCTCAGCATCGATGTAGATGGAAAAGTCGAAGAAATCCGAGACGAAGACTCGCGATGCGCCGCGCTGCCCGTCGGGCGATTGCAGCACGTTCAAGCCTTCGATAATCACGATGTCGGGTTGCTCGATTGTCTGCGACGCGCCCGCGACGATGTCGTAGCGCAGGTGTGAATAGACAGGCGCGGATGTGGTCGGAATGCCCGCTTTCAGGTCTGCCAGAAAATGCAGCAGTAAACGCTGGTCGTAGCTTTCCGGAAAGCCCTTGCGATTCATGATGCCGCGGTGCTCCAGAACGCGATTCGGATAAAGGAAGCCGTCGGTGGTGACCAGGTCCACGCGGGCATGATCGGGCCAGCGCGCGAGGCATGCGCGCAGCACGCGCGAAAAGGTGCTCTTGCCGACCGCTACGCTGCCCGCGATCCCGATTATGTAGGGCACTTTGGCAGGCATGGGCGCGCCCATGAATTCGCGCCGCGCCTCATAAAGATGTTGGACGGCGGCCACATGCAAATTCAATAAGCGCGAAAGCGGGACGTAGATATCTTCCACTTCGCGCAAGGAGACCTCGTCGCTGACGCCGCGCAGGGTCATCAGCTCGCGCTCGGTGAGCAGGAGTGGCGTATTCGCGCGAAGCGCCCGCCATTCGTCGCGCGTGAATCGGGTGTATCGGCTGATGGGCGCGGCCTGAGCGCCCGTTTCTAAATTGGTAACCTTCAGTTGTAACCTCGGCTTTGCATCCAGTCTTCCTGATTCCTCTACTATTGTTCCCCAACTCCGGGCCCGAGCCCGCGGAGAGTCAGCTTGCGGTGGTGGATGCCGGCGTACAAGCGTCCGAAGACGCGCCCTTCGCGGCGGCGGATTACCGTTTCCTGCCCGGCGATTACGTGTATTTCACGTTTCAAGTTGCCGGCTTTAAGATCAAATCCGAACAGCGCGACGAAGTGCATCGCATCGCGCTGAGCTACGAGATTACGCCGGAAGATTCCAAAGGAGTCGCGCTCGCGCCGCCGGAGACGGACCGCATTCTGACGGATCTCAGCCCTGAAGATAAGAACTGGCTTCCGAAACGGCGAGTCTCGTTCATGCTTCCCTCCTTTATTACATCCGGCGACTATCGAATTCACGTGGCGGTGGACGACATCTTCGGGAAGGCGGCGGCCGCGGCCGATTTTCCCTTTCGTGTAGGGGGAGAGAAGATGGAACCGTCCCCAACCCTGACGGTCGAGAATTTCGGGTTCCTCCGCAGCGAGAACGATCGCGAAGCGTTGAAAGTCGCCGCGTTCCGTCCCGGCGACACGGTGTATGCGCGTTTCGAGATGGTGGGCTATCGATTAGGGCCGAAGAACTCGTACCGGCTCTCCTACGGTTTGACGGTCCTCCGGCCCGACGGCAAGCCCTTTTTTCAGCAGCCGAAGGCGGCGGAGCTGCAATCCGACAGCTACTACCCGGCGCAATTTCTGCCGGGGGAGATTAACCTGACGACCACACCCGATACTTCTCGGGGCGAGTACGTACTGGTTCTGACGGTTCACGATGTCACGGGGAACCAGAGCTACGAAACAAGGCAGGCGTTCAGCGTAGAGTAGGTTGCGCGGGGTTCTCGGCGGTCTCCATGATGACGATCTGGCCGCCGCCCGCGCGCATGCGCGAGATTTCTGTAAAGTTCAGGCCGCGAAAGAACGATTCGGCATCCTCCTGCTGGAAGGGCGTCACATAGGCATGGCTTGCGAGCACGGCGCGCCCATGAAAAAAGTTGCCGCACACGCGGGGCCCGAGATTCGGCTGGAAGGTCAAAAAGAGCGCGGGCGACAGGCCTTCGGAGACAAAGACCACGCAGGAATCGCCCTTCAACAGAGGCGGAATCAGCGCCGTCTCGGTACGCAAATCCTCCCGAACAGTGGCGGCATATTGCGCGTCTTCGAAGACGCAGAGCAGAAGAACGAGGGCTGCGGCGCCGATAGCCCAGAAGGGACGCATGCTTGTTCGAGGACGCCCCGGCGCGGCCCTGGTCAGGCGTTCGAGCGCGGCGAAGCCGGAGACCACGATGCCGGGCATCGCCCATAAAACCTGGGTGGCATGGAACGGATAACGGTTCCAGAGATCGACCACAAGCACGACGGATATCGTACTCACCGCACCGCCAAAAAGACAGAAGATGGCGATATTCTTGGGCAGCGCCGCCGGCGCGCCGGGCCGATTGGGGGTGCTGCGAAAGAGACCCCAAACTCCCGCGAGCAGCCCGAGGAGCAGTATGGTGGATAGAACGTAGCCCGTTATGCCGCCGCCCGCGAGGCCGCGAAGCGCCTGCAAATAGATGGACGATGGAGTGTCCGGAGGCAGAGGCGGCGACAGCCAGGTGGAATTCACTTGCCAGCGCGCCCACAAATAATAGGGAACGAACAGCAGGGCCGGCGCCGCCGTAGCTGGCAGCGCGAACCAAATGGCGCGCCGCTCATGGGAGCGATTCACAAACGCAAAAAGGAACAGCAGGTAGCCGATCGCCGGCAGATACGAATAGCGCGTCGTGTAAAGGCACAAGGTCAGCAGGGCGGCATACCAAATGGACCATTTGAGCGTGGGCGCGCGAATGAGGCGCACGAACATCAGCGTAGCGACGAGCAGCAGGCACAGAGCCTGTTCGAACGGCCTGCCTTGAGTAGCCGCTTCGTATTGAACCGGCAGCAGCAGAAAAACCGCAAGCGCGAGATAAGGGCGGCGCAGCGGGATGCTCTTTGCCAGGCGCAAGAACAGATAGCAGCATCCAAGCCCAAACAGGAGCGATGGCAACCGCGCGCCCAGCCGCGATACGCCGAGCGCGAACACAAACGGGAACTGGACCAGATAGCTCAACGGGGCCGAGCCCGGCGGCTTCGCCATCCATGCGAGGAAGCCCCAGACCGAATGCTGCCGGGAGGCGATAAGCTGCAGGATCTCTTCGATTCGTAGCGGCAGCAAGAGAACCGCGATCAGCAGCAGCGCGGCGTAACATCCAATCAGGATTCGGATCTCTGGCGTGAATCGACGCACCAAGTTCTGCACTCCAGTCTAACCGTCCGTCATCTCTTTCAGTCTTTCAATGCCTTCGGCGAAAAGCTCCGGCGGCGTCAGCAGGCTCGCTACCACGTAGGCTTCCGAATCCATGTCGAAGAAGTACCCGGGCTGAACGATCACGCCCTGCTCTTCGAGCAATCGCGTGATCCAGATCTCCTCGCTAAGGGTGCGTGGGAGCTGGATGATTGCCGACCATCCGCCCTCCACACGCAGGCAATGCGCCGGTGTGTCCTGAACGATAGTGTTCAAAGCTTGCAGGTTTCTCGCAGCGCGGCGGGCGATCTGCTGTTGGATTCCCTCGCCGATGTGGAGCAGTTCGGATAGCGCGGCCTGCACGGGAGTCGAGACCGATAGATATGTATCGGAAAGCAGCTCCAGGCGCTCGCGCGCCTCGGCGCAGTCGCGCTCGGGCCCGCTGATGGCGATCCACGCAAGCTTCATCTGAGGCATGCCGGCGGCCTTCGAAAGCCCATTCAGCGAGAAGGTTAGCGCCGGGCGTTCTCCGATCAGCGTGGAAACGCGGTCGCGAACTGTCCCGAACGCATAATCCATGAAAACTTCGTCGCAAATCAAAGGCAGCCGGCGGTCCAAGGCGAAATGGGTGAGTTCTTCCGCTTCCCGACGCTTCAGGAACGACCCGGTGGGATTATTCGGATTCACCAGAATGAGAGCTCGGCTGCGCGCCGAGACGCCGCGCCGCAAGCTGTCCATATCGACGAACCAGCTTCCGTCGTAGCGCAAGCGGTAGGAGACGATCTCGACGGACTCGAAGGCGGCCAGATACTCAAAGAGCGGATAGGAAGGCAGAGGGGCGAGCACCTGATCCCCCGGGTCGCAAAGCAGCTTGAATAGCAAAGCGTAGGCTTCGCTTGTGCTCGCGGTCAGAACCAGATTGCCAGGGGAGACCGCTATGCCGCGGGTCCGGTAATACTCGGCGACTGCGCTTAGGGCTTCGCGGCCGCCGGCCGGATCGGGTCTATAGGAGAAGTCGCGGACCGAGCCGTAGGCAGCGGCGATCTTCTCGTGCGGGTAATCGGCCAGCGCTTGCGTCGGGTTTGAGGTAGTCAGGTCCAACAGCCGCGATCCGGCTTCGCGCTTTTGTTGGAGCAACCTGCTGAAAGCGTTGAGGAAACCGGGGCAGGGAAGCCGCTGAGAGTACCGGTACAAACCGTTACTGTGTCACGGCGGCCTGCGGCGGCGCAACACTTAATTCGAGGCAATCCGGAAGAGAAGCCGACAGGCGAGCGCTTTTGCTTTTCTTTCCTTTTGCTTCTTTTTTATTGACACGGGTTTCTTTTCACCGTTACAATTCCGACAAGCTTGTTATTCCCGCCTGCTACAGGGGTAGTGCGGAACCGTAAAGGAGTGAGTCGATGATAAGCCAAGCTACACATGAGTTTGGGCTTCTCGGTCGCCGACTTTCGTTGGCCCGAATCTCCCTGGCAACGTTCGCCATTCTATTCACGTTCGCCGGGCTTCCTGCGAGATCCCAGGAAGTCACCGCCGCGATCAACGGCACGGTCACAGATCCCAGCGGGGGCGCCATCGCCAATGCAAAGGTGACGGCCAAGGACCTGGATCACGGAACGGCGTATCCCACGACTACCGACGGCGGCGGACACTACAACTTGCCTCGCATTCCGGTCGGCAACTATGAGGTTCGCGTCGAGAATCCAGGCTTTCAGGCCGCTGTGGAGTCGCCGATTGTGCTGGTGTTAAACCAAGTCGCCAAACTTGACTTCCAATTGAAGGTCGGCAATGTGAATCAGACTATCGAGGTGAGCACCGCCGCTCCCGTGCTGCAAACCGAAACCACACAGCTCGGAACGATCCTCGATGCGCGCACGAACGTGACGTTGCCGCTGGCCACTCGAAACTACAACCAGCTCACGCTGCTTGCTCCGGGCGCCATCACCACCGACCCCAGCGAGTTTACAGGCCCGCAGAGCACCTTCAATAGCGGCCGCCCTTATATAAACGGTAATCGCGAAGAGTCCAATACTTACTATCTGGATGGCATGAATAATGACCAGGTGTCGGAAAACGACGTAGGTTTCGCGCCGAGCGTCGACGCCATTCAGGAGTTCAACCTGATTACGCAGAACGCATCCGCCGAATGGGGTAACTTCATGGGCGGAATTGTAAGTGTCAGCCTTAAGTCGGGCACAAACCAGTTTCATGGAGATGCGTTCGAGTTCCTGCGCAACGACAAGCTGAATGCCAACCAGTGGGCGAATAATTTTAGCGGAGTGCCGCGCCAATTGCTTCGCTGGAACGAGTTTGGCGGCACCTTTGGCGGCCCGATCAAGAAGGACAAACTGTTCTTCTTCGCGGACTACCAGGGCTCCCGCTACGATCAGCCGGCGACCGGCAGCCCGTTTACCGTCTTCACCGCGGCCGAGCGGGCCGGTAACTTCGCTTCCTTCTGTACGGAAGGGTTTACCAACGGCATTTGCAATAATACCGCCCACCAGCTCTATAATCCGTTCTCGAGCGCGACCAGCTCCAATCGGGCGCCATTCCTTTTCAACCAAATCCCAACCAGGCTTTTCAGTCCGGTCGCGAGCGCGATTCTGAGCTCGCCGCTGTACCCGCAGCCGACTAACGGCAACCTGATCGATAACTCAGTGAATTATCAGCACAATGTGACGAATGGAGATCAGGGCGACATCCGCGTCGACTGGGCGGCGTCGGACAAAGATCGGATCTTCGGCCGCTACTCGCAGCAGAAGGTTGTGAATCCAGTCACGAATAGCCAGCCATTGCTGTACGACAATTACAATAACTTTCCGCTCTATAACGGCGTCGTCGATTACACGAGAACGTTCAGCCCGACGTTTGTGAACGATCTGCGCGGCGGTGTGAACTACTATCCCGCCGCCACCGGCAATAGTAACCCGGGCGGTAATTCTAACTTCGGAATACCGGGCGCGCCGACTTCTTTCCTGCCTGGATTTACTTTCAACAACGCGAACATCTCTGGATTCGGTAATGCCGACATCGTACAGGATTTCGCCTCCACGGTCATTCAAGCGGAAGATACGGCGATCATCACGAAGGGATCACATACCCTTCACGTCGGATTCCAATATTTTCGCGATCGGATAAACGTGTTCTATGCCGGCAACGAAGGCCTGGCGGGCGTCATGACCTTTAACGGCCAGTACACAGGCAACACTGCCGGCGGCACGACAACCGACGGACTCGGCGAAGCCGATTTCCTGCTTGGGCTGCCTCAGCAGGTCGGGTTGGGCGCGGGTGGCGGCACCTGGGGACAGCGCGCGACTACCTACGCGGCATTTGTCCAGGACGACTGGAAAGTAAGCAGCAAACTAACATTGAACCTCGGCCTTCGCTGGAACCTGGAAACGCCCTGGGATGAAGTGCACAACCGGCAAACCAACTTCCAGGAGTATACGGGCGCGGTGCTGCTTTCCGGGCAGACGAATCTATTCAACGACAACAACGCTCTGTACAACCAGTACAACGGAATTGCGAACTTCCAGCCGCGCATCGGTCTGGCTTATTCGCCGGATGAGAAGACAGTCTTCCGCGCATCCTGGGGAATCTCCAGCTACCTGGAAGGCACCGGAACGAACCTGCGGTTAACTCGTAACCCACCATGGCAAACCGGTCACTTAGTGACTTACTCTTCGGCAGCGGACCTTGTTCTGCCGCCGACGACTCTCGATCAAGGGTTTGCCGGGTTTTCGTCCGCTGGCGCTTGCACGCCGGCTGCCGCTCTGGCCTCTTCTCCGGCCTGCTTTTCGGGCGCGACTATCTTTACCTGGGACCCGAACGATCGACCGGCGGTCGCCGATCAGTGGAACGTCAGTATTCAGCGCCAGTTTGGCAATTCGACGACTCTGCAGGTGGCCTACGTCGGCCAGAACAACGATCATTTAATGGTTCCGGTGAATGCGTCGCAGGGCTATCTTGCCTCGAACGGGACGGTTTATCCCAGTCCCTATTTGGCCGGCAACCCGACGCTCGCCGCCGACGGTCCAACGGATAAGTTGACGATCACCAACGGCATCCAGAATTACAATGCGCTTCAGACCAGCGTTCAGAAGCGTCTTGGAAACGGCCTGGAGTTCCAGTTCAATTACACCTGGTCAAAATGCCTGACTGATTCCATCGGTTACTACGGCGGTTACGGACAGGGCGGCGGAAATTACTACTATTGGCAAAACACTTACGACGCTCACTCCTATTACGGCAACTGTTACTACGATGCGGAGCATGCGTTTAACGGCTATGTCACCTACGACATTCCGTTCGGACGCGGCCGGGCTTTCGGCAAAAACATGAACCCGGTTGTAAATGCGCTCATCGGCGATTGGCAGGTCAACAGCATTGTTACCTTCCACACCGGCTTTCCCTTTACGATCGGCGCAAATGACGTTTCCGGAACCGGATCGTTCGGACCGCTGGCGAGCTGCAGCGGATCCCCGATCGTCTACGGCGAAAAGAATTCTCCTCTGGGCGGCTACCAGTGGTGGAGTCAGAGCACGTTCTACCAGCCATCCTCGGGATTTGGAAACTGCGGCGTAGGCATTGTTCGAGGCCCCGGTTTGCACACCGCCGACCTCGCGGTCTCGAAGATATTCACGATCACCGAACACCAGAACTTGGAGTTCAAGGCGCAAGCCATCAACTTCACGAACACGCCGATCCTGAACGCTCCGAGCAGCGGCCTGGGTCCGGATCTGGGCCTGGTGAGCGGAGTAACCAACGGCTCGCAAGGCGCTCGGCAAATTCAGTTCGGCTTGAAGTATAACTTCTAAGCCGCCGCGTCGAATTAGAGCAGCCTGTTACGCAGGCTGCTCACTGCATTTTTTCACGTTTAGCAGCTTCTCGGCATTCAATGCGCCGGCGGGCGATTCCTCGTGCTTGAAGATCGCGTAAGTGGGATAGCCGTTTGTGAGATATTGATCGGCGCGGTACTCAATGCTCAACATTTCCGAGGCATCGTAATCCGGCTTGCGCAGTCGCATGTAAACGAAATCCGATGTCAGGACATGCGGCGTCTCCAGGTTCTCGTTCTCGGCGTGGCATAGCGCCACGTTGGCGTCTTTTAGGACCGTGTAGACGCTTTCATCGAACCATGTCGCGTTGCGGAACTCGAAAGCCGTGCGGTCGCCCTTGGGCAGCAAGCGAACGAATCGCGCCAGGCGATCGATGTCGATCTTGAACGTAGGCGCCAACTGGAACAGAATGGGTCCCAATCGTCCCGCGCCGCGCAGGGGTTCTAGCGACTGCAAGAACACGCGCGTGAACTCTTCGGCGGCCTCCAGCTTTAGCACGTGGGTAATTTTCATGTGCGCCTTCGGCAGAAACAGAAAACCGTCGGGCGTAGACGCGATCCATTTCGAAAACGTGCTCTCGGAGGCGATGCGCCTATAGGTGTAATTCGCCTCGACCGCGTTCAGCCGCGTCGCGTAATACGAAAGAAACTTCGCGCTCGGAAGCTCTTCCGGATAAAAGGCCGGCTTCCAACTGGGGTAGGCGAAGCCCGACGTCCCGCAATATAGTTTTGCTTCCGGCATCTCACAATCCCGCAAACCAATCGTAGCCTTCTTCGGCCCAGTAATCTCCGGGTTTTTCGTCCGTGTACTTGACGATCCCGATGCGCTTGATATTCTTGATGCCGTACTTGACCGGGATAGCCAGGCGCAGCGGCGCTCCGTGCTCCGGCTTCAGCGGCTCCCCGTTCTGTTCATAGGCGAGCAGCGTCTGCGGATGCATGGCGCTCTTCATATCCAACCCGACATAGTAATCTTCGCCGACGGTAGCCATGTAGACATAGGACGGCAATTTGCGCCCTCGCGGAAAGTATCTCCGGGTGAACTCGGAGAAACGTGGGCCGCCCCAGTAAGCCACGGCGCTCCAACCTTCGATGCAGCAGAAACGCGTGATCATCTCGACTCTCGGCAGCGATTGCAAATCGGCTACGGGCACATTCACCAGCGGGCCGTCGTCCGCCGAAACCTGCACGCGCCAATTGCGCAGGTCGACGCCCGGGTCGAGCCCGATGTCGCCGTTGGGCTTCAGGTGTTCGACGCGATCGCGTGAATAGGACGGCATCAGATGCGAATCGCTGAGATAAGCCTCCGACAACTTGCGATTGAAATCGAGGACGCGCCGCTGCGGCCAGGGCACGTCGTCCTCGCGTTTGGAATGACGCACCCACTCGTAGGCGCCGATGCCGCCGGCGGCCGCCACTCCCGCGATTAGAAAATCGCGGCGCGTCCGGCGGCGCAGCTCGCTTTTGAGGTCCCGCTCCGGAACGATAATTTCCCGATGCCGCTCCGTCACTGTGAAACCCGCGTCTCTGCCGCCAGGGCCGGATGGTCCTCGATCTCGTATCCGATCACCATGCCGCGGAAATTGTTCCATCCCGCGAGCGCCACCTGCGCCACATGCACTACAAAGAAGAGCACGTAGCCGACGGTTAGGACGAAGTGCGCCAGCCGCGCGCCCCGATACCCGCCAAATAGCGCCGCGAGCCACCCAAGCTGCGCCGGCTTATAGATCGCCAATCCGCTTAGAACCGAAGCGGCGCCCATCAATACAATCGCCGTGTACGACACTTGCTGCGCGGCATTGTATTTGCCTTGCGGGGGCGCGTCGCGGCGCAGGTGCAAATCGTGCAGCGCCACGTACCAGGCATCCCGAAATGCGGCAAGGGAGCGGGGAACCAGCATGCGCCATTCGCCGGAAATGATCGTGTAAGCGACATATAGAATCCCGTTGGCCACGAACAGCCACATGAAAAAAAAGTGCAGGGCCATTCCTTCGGCCAGACGGTGATCGATGTGAAGGGCGCTGTAGAACCACGCCGGAAAGAAATGAAACGGGCCGATGGAATAGATCGGGTAGGCCCAGTAGATGAGCACGCCGCTCCAGATCATCAGGAACAGAAGCGGAAAATTAATCCAGTGGAACCAACGAACGGCCACCAGATGCTTCAATTTGAGGGAAGGCATCGCGATGGAGCTTGCTCGATTATTTCGACTGTGCTCTCTATTAAGAGTATCCTTTCTTAGAGCTGCCGAATCTCACCATGCCGGCCACAGAACACAATTCTTGCCAACCTCTGACGATGTTGTGCCTGGCCAGTTTCGACAAGGGCCACGCGTTCCTGAAAGAAGCGAAGCGGCTGGGATGCAGGGTGTTCCTGCTGACTTCCGAGAGCATCAAAGACACAGCGGAATTTCCGCGCGAAAGCCTGGACGACATCTTCTACATGCCCGACGTCACGCACGTTTGGGATATGCAAGACATGTTGATGGCCGTCGCTCATCTTTACCGCACGATTCGTTTCGACCGCGTGATTGCACTGGACGATTTCGATCTTGAAAAAGCCGCGGTCTTGCGCGAGCATTTCCGGCTGCCCGGATTGGGCGACTCGGCGACTCGCTATTTTCGCGACAAGCTTGCGATGCGGACGCGCGCGGCCGAAAGCGGCATACGGGTCCCGCCGTTCACCGCCGTCGCCAACTATGAAGAGATCACGCGATTCGTGGATTCGGTTCCCGCGCCCTGGGTGCTCAAGCCGCGCCTGATGGCGGGCGCCATCGGGATCAAGAAATGCGAGCACAGGCAAGATGTATGGGATCGAATCCATAGCCTCGGCGACAAGCAATCGTTTCACGTCCTGGAGCGATTTGTTCCGGGAGACATCTTTCACGTGGACTCCATTTGGTTCCGCGGTGAGATGGCCTACGCCGTTGCAAGCGCCTACGGTAAGCCTCCGCTCGAAGTGTCGCACGGCGGGGGAGTCTTCACCACGCGGCTGATGGAGCGAGGCTCCGAAGTCCGCAGCGATCTTATCCAGATGAACGAAAAGCTCTTAAAAGCCTTCGATCTCAGCGACGGAGTCTCACACACGGAATTTATCCGCGCCCACGAAGACGGCCGACTGTATTTTCTCGAGACCTCGGCGCGCGTGGCTGGAGCGCACATCGCCGAACTGATCGAAGCCGGAACCGATATCAATATGTGGGCCGAATGGGCCCGCCTAGAAGTCGCCTCCGCGCTAGGCGCCGGATATGCGCCGCCACAGCCTGGCAACAACTACGGCGCACTGGTAGTTTCACTTGCCCGCAGCGAGTGGCCCGACACTTCCGGCTTCAATGACCCTGAGATTGTCTGGCGCCTTAACCGAAAGCAGCATATCGGATTAATCGTTAAGTCCCCGGATTACCAGCGTATTTCAGATTTGCTCCGGCAATATACCGAGCGTATTCAGCGCGACTTCAATGCCTACGCCCCAGCGCGCGAGGTTGTTAGGGAATAGTTTCGATCGAATTTGTGAATCTATATTAATAATGCTAGTCTGAGGACGAATGCGAACATTTACGGTAGCAGGGCTGACGGCGGGCGCCGTCCTTGGAAGCGCTTCTGCCGCTGCCGCCTGGGGCAGCATTTCGAAGACTTCTCAGCTGTTCGGTCCGTCGGTTCATCGAGGCCCCGGTCGCAGGCGAACTATTGCGCTCACCTTTGACGACGGGCCTAGCGAAGGCACATTGCGGCTGCTCGATTATTTGGATAAAGAAAGAGTCTGGGCCACTTTCTTCCAATGCGGCATGAACGTGCGCCGCCTGCCGCAGATTGCGGGACAGGTCGCCGCGGCGGGACATCAATTAGGCAACCACACCTACTCGCATCCCAAGCTTCCTTTCAAGTCGCCGGACTTTATAGACCGCGAATTTTCGATGGCGCAGCACATCATCTATCACGAGACGGGACTCGCTCCCATGGTTTTGCGAGCGCCTTACGGATTCAAATGGGCGGGCATGCGGGCGGTCCAACACCGGCTAGCGCTGTTAGGCGTCATGTGGACCGTGATGGGATTCGATTGGAAATGGCCCGCGCACAAGATCGCCAAGCATGTTCTGCGATGGGCGACGCCGGGCGGCATCATTTGCCTGCACGATGGACGCGAGGTGCGCGAGAATCCCGACATCACGCCCATGCTTGACGCGCTCAAGCGGATCGTGCCGGTGCTCAAAGATCGAGGCTATCAGTTCGAAGTTATCAGCGATCTGTTGCAGCGGTAAAGCGCCGCGGGAAAGCCGCGAAGCTTCGGGGCCGCTATTCTGAAGATGCGAAGCAATGGCGGCGGAAGTACAACGAGGCAAGCTCTATCTCATCGGGGCCGGTCCCGGCGATGCGGAGTTGTTGACGCTAGGCGCGGTGCGCGCGCTCGCCCGATGCGATGTCGTGCTGTACGATCGCCTCGTTAGCCCGGAAGTTCTCTCGTATGCGCAGCCGGGCGCCGAACTGATCTACGTCGGAAAACACGAAGGCGATCAGGATCGCACCCAGGCGCGCATTTTCGATCTCATTCGCGATCGCGCATATGCCGGCAAAACGGTAGCAAGGTTGAAGGGCGGCGATCCCTTGATATTCGGCCGCGGCGCCGAGGAGTGGGCGCGCGCTCTCGAAGAGGGCATCGAAGTTGAACTGATTCCGGGACTGAGTTCGGCGCTCGCCGTACCGGCCCTTGCCGGCATTCCTCTTACTTATCGAGGGGTCTCCAGCAGCCTCGCGGTCGTTACGGGGCATTGCTGTGCGATAGATGTAAACGCTTGGGCGAAGCATGCCGCGGTAGACACCCTGGTAGTGCTCATGGGCGTTACGAACCGGCAATCCGCAGCGACCGCTTTGATTCGAGCGGGGCGCAATCCGGATGAGCCCGTCGCCTTCATCGAACGGGGAACACTTGCGTCCGAGCGCGTGATCGAAGCGACGCTTGCGGGCGTTGCCTCGGGCGAAGTGGAAGTAGCGAGCCCGGCCGTCTGGGTGATCGGCGAAGTCGTGCAGCTGCGCGGCAAGCTGCGCGCTACGGCTCAAGAATCGCCAGAGCCAGTCCTTGAGCCGCAAGCGTGATCGGTTCATTGATGGGATGCTGTGCCGCTTCGGTCAATTGCGAAGCTTCGATCAGCCTTTGAATTTGATCTCTGCTGGGCCACCTGGGGCTGCCCATCGCTCTCCATGCATTCAGCGGCGAACTGTGGTCCGGATCGATAAACTGCAAGCGGTAATGCTTCACGGCGCCTTTCGCGCTAAGGCCCTTCGCCTCCAGCCGGAACGTTCTCGGCGGAACCTTCTCGTCGGGCTCCGCGTAGTTCCAGAGCGCGACGGCCACTGTTCCGTCCTCGCGCACGGTAGCAAGCGCGTTCTCCGACTGGGTCGGCAGGCGCTTGTCGCCCAGCCTGTGCAGTAACTCGAAGACTCGGAAGGCCGGCTTCGGAATCCCGCGCTCGGCGATCAGTCCATAGCCGCCATAAAACGGCATCTTCACCACGCCCTGCTCTTCGAATACGTCCGAGAAAGTCCAGTAAGACATCATCTCGGTGAGTCCGTCGCATTCGCGAATGTTATTCGCCATCCAGGGACCCATGAACGCGCTATCGGTAACCTGCGGCTGATTCATGTAAGTGGCGTTGTATTCGGACCAGATGATGGGCGTGTGGGGCGCCGCCGACGCCTTTACCTGGTCATACACTTTCCTGGCCGACCGCGCCACCATGTCGCGGCGCGTAATGGGCTCCGGGCGGCCGAACACGTCGACTGGGTTCTCGTTCCCATAGATGTGCGAGGATACGAAATCGAACGGGATGTGATTCCGCGCGCAGTGCGCGAGGAAGGCATCTACCCAGGCAGCCTGCGCGGTCGCCGGGCCGCCCACGCGCAGCCGCGCATCGATGCTCTTGATTGCCGGCGCGGTCACATCGTAAAGCGCAAAATAGGTCGACTGCTTCGGAACTCCGTCCCAGAAATCGATGTTCGGTTCGTTCCACACTTCGAAATACCACTGCTCCACTTCCTCTTTGCCGTAGCGCTCGATCAGATGGTTGACGAACGCGTGCACCAGATGCTTCCATTTCTCTGGATCTTTCGGCGGCGATGGAAACGGTTTGTACCAGAAGGCATGCGGAGTCAGGTTCGCGGCCAGCTCGCGGGGCATGAAGCTCAGCTCGACGAAAGGCCGAACGTGCTGCTCTAGTAATCCGTCGTAAATCTCATCCACATAAGAGAAGTTGTAGATGGGTTCGCCGCCCGGCGTTTGATTGTAGACGCCGATTTCGTCGTCGAGAATGGCGTGAAAACGAACATATTGGAAGTTGGTGATCCCTCTCACTTCCGCCAAGTCCCGCCGGTAACTTTGGCGAAGGCTCAACACGGCGCGCCCGGAGCCGAACATCTGTTCCCAGAAATGAGGAAAAGGATGCGAAGGCGCGCTTGCATCAATTGTGATGATTTCGTCCGGCGCGGCGCCTTGGCCAGCGGCAGCAGCGAGCGCTAGTACTAAGACCGCTAACGATCGTTTCACACCTGTTAGAAGCGGTCCGTCTCTTCGTATTTCATCGCGGCTTCTCGCGCCAGCAGGCCCATCTTCGGGTGGCTCGGCTCGATAGCGGGCTCGAGACCGTAGCTTCGCAAACTTTCGCTGCAGTCCGGCCCGATCGACCCGATGAATGTATGCCGCAGAGCTTCGAGCGCGAGTTCCCGGCGACCGCCAGCGAACTCGACAAAATGCTCGATCTGAACGCCGGTAGTGAAAAGGGCGGCTTGGAATTCGCCTGCAAGCAGCGATTCGAGCGCGCTCTGCAGCGGACCCGTGTCTTCCGGCAGCCGCCATTGGTAAACGGGAACGGCGAGAACGTCCCGGCCCTGCGCCTTTAACCCGTCGAGCAGTTCTTTATTCGACCGTCCATACTCTTGAACCGCAACGCGCTTCTCTTCGCGAGACGCCACGGCAGACAGCACCTCGCGCCAGGTATTCGGCTCGGGCGCCGAAACTGCGATCGGCACGTTCCATTCCCGCAGCACCGCCACGGGCTTTGGACCGCGAGCGACTACCGCGATCTTGCGCAGCGCCTCCGGGAAGCGCTCTTCGGGGTCGCGCGTCGCCAGGACGCGTCCCAAATACCGCGTGCCAACGCCCGTAAGAAAGACCGCCATGTCGATCTCACCGCCATAAAGCCGGTCGGCAAACGCGAACGCCGCTTCATTATCCGTAAGCGGCGCTTCCATCAAAGCGGGGGCGACGAACGGCTCGCCCCCGTTGATGCGAATCAGTTCGGCGATCTCCTTGGCGCGCCGGCTCTCGAAGGCGAGCACGCGGGCCTGAGCGAACGACATGAAGAGGTCCTTAGGTTACGATACAAGAAGTTCTTTTTCAGGCGTGAGGTATCCGTCATGAGCAAACATCTGCTCCTCGCATTCATTTCTTTGTTCTTCGTGAGCGTGCTCGCCACCGCTCAAAGCAACGGCGCAACGGCCGCCAAGGACCCGGACCCCAGTGTCTTCCTCGACAATCACCGCCCGCTGATCGAGAAGAAGCAGAAGGCCGCTTCCACGCGCAACATCACCGGCAAAGTAGTGGACGATACCGGCCAGCCGCTTGAAGGCGCGCTCGTCACTTTGACGGATTCGAAGACTCACGTTAAGACGACGGCCATCACCAAGAAAGACGGGCGCTACAACTTCGACGACCTCAGCTTCAATAACGACTACGAAGTGCAGGCTCGCTACAAAGAAGCGGTGAGCGGGGTGCGAAAGCTGAGTCAGTACGATCACACGGCGAACGTCGTGCGTATTCTTGAGATCGCGGACGCGCCGCCTCCGGTCGAGGCCAAGAAGTAGCGGCCGATTCGATTACACCGCCTGTTGCTCGAAGCGCGGGAGGATCAGATGAATGATCGCCAGCGTGATGAGGTACATCGAGCCCGCCACAAGAAATATCGGCCCATAGGCTTTGTTGGAAAAGTCGAGCCAGCGGCCGATTGCCGGCTGCGCGAGCATGCCGCCCAGCGCCCCGCCGAATCCTCCCAGGCCCACGATGGACGCCATGGCGCGACGCGGGAAGCAGTCCGACGCCATGGTATAGATGTTGGCTGACCAGCCCTGATGCGCCGATGCGGCGATGCTGACCAGCGCCACCGTGAACCACAGATGGGCCGCCGCGTACGGCACGAAGATGACGGCCGTCACCGCCAGCGCGCACACCAGCATCGCGGTCTTGCGGGCCGCCTCCGGCGTCCATCCGCGCTTCAGCAGCGACGAAGACAGCCAGCCCCCGCCGATGGAGCCGATATCGGCCGAAAGGTAAACCGTTGCAAGCGGCGGCCCCAGGTGGATCAGATCCAGTCCGTATTTGGCGTTCAAAAATCCGGGCAGCCAGAACAGATAGAACCACCACACCGGGTCGGTTAGAAATTTGCCGATCACGAACGCCCATGCCGCTCTCGTGGAAAGCAGGCGCAAATACGAAAATTTTTGAGTGGGCGCGGCCGCATCCTGGTCCGAGCGGATCAATCGAAGCTCTTCGGCCGAGAGTCGACGGTGCTGCTCCGGTTCGCGATAGAAAAAGAACCAGACGATTGCCCATGTCGCGCTCAGCGATCCGGTGAACAGAAAGGCGGAGTGCCAGCCGAAGCGCGCCGTCAGGATAGGCACAACCAGGGGCGCGACCACCGCGCCGATATTCGAACCGCTGTTGAAAAGACCCACTGCGGTCGCGCGTTCGCGCCGGGGAAACCAATCGGCCACGGTTTTGAGCGCAGCGGGAAAATTCGCCGCTTCGCCGAGGCCCAACCCCAGTCGGGCGACGCCGAATTGGAACGCGCTGCCGGCGAGCGAATGCGCCATCGACGAAAGGCTCCAGAAAACGACCGCGGCCGTATAGCCCAAGCGAATGCCAAGCCAGTCGATCAGCCGGCCTGAAATGGGCAGCATGATCGCGTATCCAAGCTGGAACGCGGAATTGATGAGGCCGTATTGCGTGTCGGTCCAGTGCAGTTGGGCCGCGATGGTGGGCTTCAGAATGCCTAGCACCATGCGGTCCATGTAGTTCACCGTGGTGGCGTAAAACAGGAGGCCGCAAATATACCAGCGCAGATGCGCCCACTTGCGCGTTGCGCCGCTCCGGTCCATGCGCGGTTAAACGGCCACGCCGGCGAATCTGCGAAAGTTGTTCTGGAACAGCCGGGTCACGTCACTCTCAATCTGATCGGAGGTGAGCCGCCAGCCATCCCGCAGCAAGGCGCGGTAGCTGTCGGTGAGCGACGCCGCGATCGTGTATCGGGAGTGCTGCCATTTGTAAATGATTTGATCCAGGATGCGAGCGTCGGAATGCTGCGGGATGAAGGTCGCGCCCAGCATTTCTAAACGCTCGTCGGTAATCTCGCGGATGATGGATGGATTGTTCAAAAACCACCAGCAGCCGAACGGCATCAGGTTCGCAAATTTCCGGGACGTCACGCACAGCTCGTGCTGGTTCTCGCGCGACAGAATGCTTGCGAGGAATCGATTGTCCGGGTTCTCGCGGCAGAGCCGTCCGATCGAACTTACGTCGGCGTAGCCAACGCTATCTCCAGCGTCGCGCAGCGTTGGATTCGCAGCCCGGCGGACGCCAACCATGAGCGCGAACGGCAAATTGTGCTCGCGCCCGGTGGGCAGCACGATGTCTTGCATCACTTTGGTGCGCGCCGAATCGTCCGGATAGCGAAACTCGGCGGGCAGGGAAACGGCCATGTAGAGCGGCTTCATGCGCTCGATCCAGTCATCGAGAAAACGGCGCGCGGAAGAGACGGCCGAATCGTCTATATCGCGAGTCGCCTGGTACCCGCGCCGGCTCAGAGTCTCCGAAGCCTGCTCCCAACTGTTCAGCAGCGGGTCCATGCGCAACGCCGCGTGCAGCTTGGGATGACGCGCCGCTCCGGATTCCCAATACGCGGCTTCCTCCGGATTGAAGACATCGTTCGTCATCACCATGTCGGAGACGCCCGCGAGGCGCATAGCTTGCTCGAGGTGATCGTTCGGCTCGATAAATTCGAAGAACTCGCGGGCCGCTTTGAGATCGGGGGCGTGCGGGTCGAGCCCGTAGGCGCTCATCACGCAGACCACGCCGCGGCAGGCTTCCGATAGGGGCGTGTTGCGCACGAACAGCGTGTCCCAGATCAGATCGGCTTGCTCCGGCTTGCTCATGGACCAGAACGCATCGACGCCCACGGCGGAGGAACGAAAGAGCTCCGCGATCAGATAATGATACGTGACCAGATCGTCGATGCCGGCCGAGAACAGCTTGCGGAAACTCGGCGGGTATTGATGCGTGTGAACGTCGAAGACCGGCGTCTCGCGAACGATGCGCTCTACTTCGCGCGCGACGTCCTTATCTTCTAGGTGCTGCTCGTCCGGCTTCTTGCTCTCATCCGGTTTTGGAGGCGCCTGGGTCGTTTCCGTCATCGCGATTGCTCCCGCCTAGCGCTTGCACAACTCAGGATATTGCTTTTTGAGCGCCGCCAGCTTCGGAAGATCGTTGTACACGATGTAAGGATTGTTGGGATTGTTATCGAGATAGTGCTGATGGTAATTTTCCGCGGCGTAGAATCCGCGGAGCGGCACAACTTGCGTCACGATAGGGCGCGAGAAGACTTTCGCGGCGTCGAGTTGTTGAATGTACGCTTGGGCGATCTTCTTCTGCTCGTCGCTCATGTAAAAGATCGACGAGCGATATTGAGTTCCTGTATCCGGGCCTTGCCGATTCAATTCAGTCGGATCGTGAGCCACCGAAAAATAGATTTTCAAGAGCTGGCCATAGGTGATCTGCGCGGGATCGAAGCTAATCAAGACCGATTCGGCATGGCCGGTCCTGCCGGTGCTGACCGTCTCGTAATGCGCGGTGGCTTTTTCGCCGCCCGCGAACCCCGACACCACATTGGTTACGCCCTTCACTCTTTCGAAGACGCCTTCGACGCCCCAAAAGCAGCCGCCCGCCAGGACTGCCATTTCTTTGCCGTGGGTTGTGGTTGCAGGGGAATCGACCGCGGGGTCGGGGAAGGGCGCCTTGGTGCGGGCCAGCGCGCATCCGGCCAGCAGCATAGTCGAAAACAGGTAGAATACGGTTCGCTTAGACAAGATTGCCACCTGAATCATTAAACTACGGGTCTCGCCGTTCAGGTGCGGCATTCGGGAACTTCGTTTTGACGCCGGAGAGAATCCCCGGAATTCCGATACTAGCTTCTCGTGGCGCTCTTCCGCACGTACAGCGCGGCTATACATGGCATCGACGCGCACGTCATTGACGTGGAAGTGGACATGTATCCGGCGGGCACCAGCCGCGATTTTGTTACGGTCGGAATGCCGGACGCAGCGGTCAAAGAGAGCCGGGAGCGGATCAAATCGGCGCTGCTCAATTCCGGCTTCGGCTATCCCAGTAAGTCGGTTACCATCAACCTTGCGCCGGCCAATGTGCGCAAAGAAGGCGCCGGCTTCGATCTGCCGATGGCGACCGCCATTCTGGGCGCCATGGGAACCGTGGGCCGGACCGACGATTACATGCTGGTGGGGGAATTGTCGCTCGACGGCAGCTTGCGGCCGGTGCGAGGCGCGCTCTCGATTGCCGTCTGCGCGGCGCGCCGCGGCATCCCCAACCTGCTGGTGCCGGAGGACAACGCCGCCGAAGCCGCGGTTGCGGAAGGCATCCGCGTCTTTGGACTGAGGCATCTTTCCCAGGTGGTGCAATTCCTGAACGAACCGAGCGGCTACGCGCCCGCTACCGCGGTCCTCCCGAAAGTTGAGACCGACAGCGCGACTGCAGCCGACTTCCGCGACGTGCGCGGCCAGACCATGGCCAAGCGAGCGCTTGAAGTGGCGGCTGCGGGAAGCCACAATGTCCTGATGATCGGGCCGCCCGGCTCCGGCAAGACCATGCTCGCCAAGCGCCTTGCCGGCATTCTGCCGAAGATGACCTTTCGCGAGGCGCTCGAGGCCACCCAGGTGCATGGCGTAGCCGGTGTCCTGCCGCCCGGCGTTGGCCTCCTGCGAGCTCGTCCCTTCCGCGCGCCTCATCACACCATTTCAGATGCCGGACTTATCGGCGGCGGAAGCGGAAGCGCGCGTCCCGGCGAGGTGAGCCTCTCTCATCAAGGCGTGCTTTTCCTGGACGAGCTGCCCGAGTTCCCGCGCGGAGTTCTCGAACAGTTACGGCAGCCGCTCGAAGAGGGAACAGTGACGCTGGCGCGCAGTCACGGCACACTCACCTTCCCGGCGCGGTTTATGATGATCGGCGCGATGAATCCCTGTCCCTGCGGCTTTTATGGCGATAACACCCGCGAGTGCCGCTGCACGCCGGGAATCATTCAGCGTTACTTAGCCAAAGTAAGTGGGCCGTTGCTCGACCGCATCGACTTACATATCGAAGTCCCCGCCGTGCCTTATAAAGAACTGCGCGGCAAGACCGACGGGCAAAGCTCCGCCGAGATACAAGAGCGCGTCGAGCAGGCCCGCGAAACCCAGCGCAGCCGCGGGTTCTATAACTCGCAGATTCCGCCTTCGCAACTGCGCTCTCTCTGCGCGCTTGACGAAAGCGGCGAGCGCACGCTGGAGATGGCCATTCGCCGAATGAACCTCTCGGCGCGCGCCCATGACCGCCTGCTGAGGGTGGCCCGCACCATCGCGGATCTGGATCATGCCGCCCATGTCGCGGCAAAGCATCTGGCCGAAGCCGTACAGTTCCGGAATCTGGATCGGAATTATTGGAGCTGAGAGGCACCGCGATAGACCTCGATGTCGTCTTTTCGACCGTTCACCGCTACGTCGCACGTTCAGCGCTATGGCTGCACCTGAGAGGGCCGGATCTGTGACTGAATAGCCTTGATCCGCGGCTCCATCTGCTTACGGAGGGTCTCAACCATCTTCTGCGGCGCGACTTTTGGGTTATCGCGAATATTACCGATCACGGTGTCGTAGGCGTTTGAAACGGAGTGCCATTGCGCACCATGGCCGGTCGGAGGACCAGATCGCGAATCTTTGATTTGGGTCAGGGCTGCGATCGCCGCCGCCCAATCGTTGGGATCGGGTACCTTGGTATCGAAATCCTCAAAAACCTCCTGATATCCGATCGCCAGCCACTTTCGTAAATCCCATAGGTATTGAATGGCGTCCGGGTCGCCTTCCGCATAGCCGTCGGCAAAGATGGCGGCGTCCACCCGAAGGTCCGTCTTGCCCCTACTGTTCATGTCAAACGTATGGCTCTGTCCAGGCGCGAGCTTGTCTGCGTCCGAATTCAATAGCGAATCGAAGAACCTTATACCCCACGCCGTCCGCTTGCCGGTCGCATCGTAGTCATCGTTTCTGATAGTCATGCCGGTCAACACGGCGTTGGAAGTATTAGTTACGACGAAGGTGTGGAGTCCGCCCGGAGTCACACTATCGGACGTGGCCAGCCGATCGGAGACGCCGAAAGCCGCCGCGGCGGACGCGAGTAAGAGTAGAATCGGGAACTTGGATATGGTTAGCATGTGAGGAACGTCTGGTCTATAAACATCGTCGTGTAACTTGATGGGGCCGTGTCGGTCGCGTTGTTGCAGCACACGCTGCTCGAGCTACATGGAACATCGTGGTAGATGACGTTGTAGTTCGTAGCATTCCAATAGACATCCCATCCGCTGCCGCTCGCGATCACAACGCCTGACACGCTGCCAGGGTTTTCGTAAGACCCGATGTACTCGCAGTTGCAGTCATAATAGTTTCCGCCACAGCTTCCAGCCGGCGAGTAATCCGAGTTCTGGATGTGGGTTGTGCCGTTGAACGAATATGCCAGCTCCCAAACCGTCGTGCCGCAGGAGCCGGAGCTCACCAGGTGTGTCGGGCTGGTGCTCGGGGCCGAGCACTGCCCGAGAGCCAGCGGCGGGACAGTCAAAGACAGCGCCAAGATACATCTGCATAGCTTTGCGAGCGCTTTCATTTCTTTTGTAGAACCTCTCTAACTTGTAAATGCGCTGGACTTTCTTTCATTCCAATTCACCTTGCTTTAAGGACGAGCACGGGTCCTCTCTGCAAACGCCTTGAGAGTGCTTGCTTCGACTACCGCCGCGCGCAGGGCGGCGGCGTCCTTGATGCCCGTTAAGCGGCGCCCGTTTAGGAACACCGTCGGCGTTCCTGAGACCTGCGCTGTCGAGGCGAGATCAAGGTCTTGAAATACTAAGCCGAGCGAGAGCTGGTTATCCAAGCATGTCTGAAACGCGGCGACATCCAGGGTCCTGGTTTCGTGAGCAAACGCGAGCAGCTTCTCACGTACGTTTGAAGCAGTCATTTCCCTCTGCGCCCCGAACAGCTTGTCATGGATGGACCAGAAGGAAGCGCTGTTCTGCAACTGAGCGCACGCAGCTCCCTCCGCGGCGGTACGCGCCCAGGCGTGCATGGACAAAGGCATGTGATGAAACACCACGCGAATGCGATCCCCGTCGGTGGCCAAGACCTCTTTGAGGACTACCGAGAAATTCCGGCAAAACGGACACTGGAAATCGGAGAACTCGACGAGAGTGACCGGCGCGTCAGCTGGGCCTTGACTCGCGCCGCTCTGATGCGAGAGGTCGGACATGAGCGCCTCGTCCCTTCGCCGCCGCTCCTCGTTTGGTCCAAAGCGCTGTCGAGCAATTCGCTTGTCAGGTATCTCTGGTCGGGAGAGAGATAGTACCTCAGCACCCAAGTTTTCAGCGGGCCCTTGCCTTTGAAGGTCAGCTTCCGATAACAGCCTCCATTTACCGGCTCGTCCGACATCAGGTTTAGCGATACCTCCGGCGTCAGGTCTAGTTTTTTTTGCAAGTAATCGACCAGCTCCGCCTTTCTAGCGGCGGTCAACGCTTCCGCGCACGCCTGGGGCGCAGGGCTCTCGGCGCGCATGGTGAAGCACAGTAGGAAAACGAGCGGAAGCGCTGAAGACGTGGCCCTCATCCTCAATCGTTCCCCATTGCGACTTCGATGAACACGTCGTAGCAGGCATTGTGGTCCCGACCGGCTTCGTCCCATATTTTGGCGCGATACCGGAACTGGTTACCATTGGCGTCCACGTACCGCGATTCCGTGTATTTAAGATCGATGCGGAAAATACCAAGCTCAGGCAGACTGTGAAGCTCTTCCGGCTCGCTGATTCCGTTATGATTCGCGTCAATCCAGACCCTGAGCCGGCTATACACGCTATCCCCGGGATCGATTACCCCGTTGCCGTTACCGCCGTTCTTCGGATCGTCAAAAACGGCCAAGGCACTATACCCATTGCGGTCTTTGGATGGTGGCTGAACTGTCATATCGCCGAATAATTCCGAGAAATCGTCGATGCGTCCGTTCTCATTTCGGTCCAGTGCGAGCCAGCCGTTACGCCAATTAGGATCTGTCCAACTCATTTTCGCCGGCAACTTATTTGACGAGACGCGAAATCGCACTCCCCCACTGAGGCTTGTCAGGTGGAACCCCTCACCGAATGGATCGAGGACGATGGGGCTCGTCGGACAGTAAGGGGTTGTCCCCGAGCACTCCTCCGGCTGTCCGTTCGGACACGTCGTCCGTGCTGGCCGCACGTGCTGAGATGGAGGAGAAGGTCGAGTTCCTGAGCTTCTGGCGCGCCCTTCACCCAGTCGTTCCAGACCAGATGGTGTACCAACTGAATGGCCGCGTGTGCCTCCTCTGCACCAAGGGAGGTAGCGAGGCTCTCATCGTAGTAGCGGCGAGCCGGGGCCCTAGGGCAATTCGCCAGCCGCTCCATGCGCCCTAGTGTCGACAAGACTCCGGAGAGCAAGTGCATCCAGACTGCGGGAACTGGATCATGAGCGGTGGGACAAAGGGAAACCGCGCACATACTGAAGAACCCTTTTGTCTTTGTAGGTCTGTTACCGGTCAAACAGAATATCACGAAATCTATAAGTCTGCATACGTTGTTTGTCGAACGTAGACCTTATCCCACTTCCTGCCTCAGGCCAGCAGTTTTCGCCAACCCTAACGCACGGCGGGACGCGGCGGGGCTGCGTAGGAACGGTTCTCCGGCTTCATTCTTGGCAGCCGTCACCCTCAGCAATTCACAGTGTCCTCAAGAGAACCGGCGCCTATCGCAATCATTCAGCGCTACTTAGCCAAAGTAAGTGGGCCGTTGCTCGACCGCATCGACTTACATATCGAAGTCCCGCGGCGCCTTATAAAGAACTGCGCGGCAAGACCGATGGGCAGGCTTCGGCCGAGATACAGGAGCGCGTCGAGCAGGCTCGCGAAACCCAGCGCAGCCGCGGGTTCTATAACGCGCAGATTCCACCTTCGCAACTCCGCTCTCTCTGCGCGCTTGACGAAAGCGGCGAGCGCACGCTGGAGATGGCCATTCGCCGAATGAACCTCTCGGCGCGCGCCCATGACCGCCTGCTGAGGGTGGCCCGCACCATCGCGGATCTGGATCATGCAACGACCGTCGCTGCTAAGCATCTGGCCGAAGCCGTACAGTTCCGGAATTTAGATCGGAATTATTGGAGCTGATCGTTCAGCCGGGCAGCCGGTCATCGAGATTGTCCAGCCGCTGCTCGTGGGCGGCAGCGATGTTCGCCAGGCGGAGAATGTTCTCGGAGTTGCTCTCCACTGCTTTCCGGAGTTCTGCCACGCTCTCGCGAAGGGTCTGCAGTCCTCCCACGACCTCCTGCACGGTAGAGTGCAAGGATTCTGTCGATTGCAACAGGAACTGCAGCCGTTCGTCGATTGTCATCCCACCTATAGGATAAATCGAAACTGCGCCGCCGCACTCGTAATACTCCCATTTCCCATTTGGCGCGAGCCAATCGTCTCACGGGCAGGACATAGAAATGGCTACAACTTCAACCCGCCCTTTTGCCGTCGTAACCGGCGCTTCGAGTGGTATCGGCCTCGAACTAGCGAGACAGTTCGCACAGAATGGATTTGATCTGCTGATCGCCTCCGGCGGCGAAGGCATCGACAAAGCCGCTCTGGAACTGGAAACTTACGGAGTGCAAGTGCAACCCGTTCAGGCGAACCTAGCCGAGCACGAAGGCACGCACCAACTCATCAGCGCAATCGAGTCCGCCGGCCGTCCCGTGGACGCGATTGCGATCAACGCCGGCGTCGGAGTCAGCGGGCGATTCATCGAAACCGACCTGAAGGAAGAAATGGACATGGTGCGATTAAATGTCATGTCCACGCTGCACCTGACCAAGTATGCGGCAAAAACCATGGCTGCGCGCGGGCAGGGCCGAATTCTGATCACCTCTTCGATCGCCGGCACCATGCCTACCCCCTACGAGGCTGTATACGGCGCCACCAAAGCCTTCGACCGTTCGCTTTCGCAGAGCATTCGTGAAGAGTTGAAAGATACCGGAGTCACGGTGACCACTCTGATGCCCGGCGCAACCGAGACGAACTTCTTTCACCGCGCGGGCGCCGACGACACCAAGCTAGGCGCGAGCGAGAAGGACGACCCGGCTGAGGTCGCCAAGGAGGGATTTGAGGCGCTGATGGCCGGCAAGGATCACGTCGTCGCCGGATCGCTCAAGAATAAGTTTCAGGCAGCCGCCGGCTATGCCTTGCCGGACCCGATGGTCGCCAAGGCGCACGCCGGAATGTCGGCCCCCGGTTCTGCTTCGAAGAAGTAAGCGGCTTGCGGCCCGGGGAGGTGGGTGAGCGCACAGGCGTTTTGCGCCGTTGTGCGCGTTAGCGTGGACCACAGGGCGTTTTGTGCCCGTTGCGCGCGCTAGCGTGGATCAGGCTGCGCGGCGGCTGCGCATTCCGCCGCCGACCAGCCCCAAGTCGATCACGACTGCGACAAACACGAAGATAAGCTGAACCGGCGTCAGCGCCGTCGAATGATTGGTGTTCTCGAAAAAGGTATAGACGATCAGCGTCAATGGCAGGAACAGGAATCCAAGGACTCCCACGACGGCTGTATTGATCGGGTACACAACGCGCGAGAAAAAGTTGGTGAAGAGGTATAACAGCACGATGGCGATTCGCGGGAACGCGACAGCGAGTAGCGCAAGCAGGCAGGGCATGATTTAGTTCAGGAGCACTCTCCTGATTGTTTGACTGTAGCATCTGGACCGAGCCGGCGGAGTTGCCTTATTGCCAATACTGCCACTGCCCCGCGGCTATCACATAGGCGCTGAGCAGTCCATTTGTGACCGCGTGCATCAAGATGCAGTCCGCCACGGATTTGGTACGGATCATCCACCAGTTGTAGATAACACCCGTTACCAGGCCGACATCCCAGTAGGGGCCGTGTTCGGAGGCAAACAATATGGCTGTCAGCCAGAACGACAACGGCGCGTAGGTCCCCAACGGGATCTTGCGGAAATCGGTGTTGATCAGCCAACGCATCAGCCACGCCCGCCAGAAAAGTTCTTCGACGACCGGAACAATCAGCACGGCGCGCGCCGTACGCCACGCAAGAATCCAGCGGCTGTGTAGCGCGGCGTCGCCGAGCGATGAGTGCGCGTGGCCGACGACAGCGTTTGAAAATAGCGGCAGGCTCCGATATCCGGGGATCAGCAGGTCCGGCGCAATCCATAGGGCGAAAACCACGGCGCCGATGCCTACGCTCGCGAGCCACCGCGCCGGCCGCAGCCGCAGCTCGCGGGGCCAGCAGAGGGTGCAAACCACCGCGAGCGCCGCCACCCGTAGCGGGGCCTCCCAAAAGGGATCGATCGGCAGCCGCGGAGACAGCGCCAGAAACAGGAGGAACAGGGCGAAAGGCGCAACGTATTTCAGGGACGCATACTGGTCGCGAGGTCCCGCCGAGGGTTGCTCGATCAGCAAGCGGTTAACCGATCTGGCTGACGAAAGACCGGATCTTGTCCTGCTGCTGCGGCTGCGCGCTGTTCTTTAAGGCCTTTTCGGCTTCCGACCGCGCGCCCTGTTTGTCGCCTTCCTTCAGCAGCGCCATCGCAAGATGGAAATGGAAGGTCGGGTTCTGCGGATGATCCTGTACGATCTGGCGGAAGATACGCAGCGCCTCGTTATTCAAATTTTTCTGGTAGTACACGTAGCCAAGCGTGTCGGTGACATCGGGGTTGTCGGGATACTGCTTCTTGGCCCGCTCCGCGTAAGTCATGGCCTGATCCAGGTTCGTGCCGGTCTCGGCATTCAAGAACGCGAGGTTGTTCATTGCCAGCGCATTTTGCGGGTCCACGCCCAGCACTTTGTTGTAAGCGTCAATCGCCTGCCGCTGCTTTCCGAGCGCCTCGAACAACATGGCTTGATTCAGGATCGGTCCCGGGTTGCGCGGGCTCGCATTCGCGGCCTGCTCGAAAGAGGCGAGCGCTGCGTCGTATTGCTTTAGCTGCCGCTGCAGCGCGCCCAACCGCAACCATACATCGGTTGAATTGGTGGTGGTCTTCAGGATCTCTTTGAAATTGTCAGCGGCATCCTGGAACAATTGGTTCGCCCGCGCCGGATCGGAGGCCAGTAGCTGTCCGCCCGCCGTCGCTTCGAAATTCGCCAACTGATAACGATACGCCAGCACCTTGGGATTTTTGGTGACCACATCCTGCATCGCGCGGACCGCTTCGTCGGCGTGCCCTTGCGCCAGCCTCACGCTCTGCAAGCCCACGAACCCGCGATCGTCCGGCGGAGTCGATTTCCAGACACGGTCGAATTCCTGCGTCGCTTTGTCAAACTGCTTTTCGCCGAGATAGAGATTCGCGAGTTGCAGCCGCGGATCGGGCAACTGCGGAAACTCATTGACCAGAGCTTCCAATTCGGGTTGCGCCTTATCTGCCTCGTTGATTCCAATCAACGCTCTTGCCCGTATCAGCCGTCCCTCCGGATTGCGCGGTTCGGCCGCCAATATCACATTCGTTTCCTCGATGGCTTTACCGTGCTCGCCCCGATCTTCATAAATGCGCGCCGCGATGATATGCGCAGGCATCGCCTTCTGATTCAGGTGCGTGGCCTCTTGCGCCTCGCCGAGCGCCTTGTCCATCTGGTTCAACTCGAAATAAGCCCGCGCCAAATCTACATGCAACACGGCATTGTTCGGATTGTTTTTCACCAGAGTCTGCAGCTCGGATATCGATCGCGAAGTATCTTTCTTAAGACCGGTCTGCAGAAGCAGGGCCGCGTACATTTCGTTGCTTGCGGCGTCCTTCGGATTTCCGGCGGCCAGCTTCTTGGCCAACGCCTCCGCTTCGTCGTGGCGGCCCGTGATCGTGTAAACCGCTATTACGCGTTCCTGGTAATGCAATGCGTCCTTGGGATGATTCGCCACGCCTGCCTGGTACTGCTCGAGCGCCTGGTCGAACTTCCGGTTCCGGAAATAATAGTCCCCCAGCATCTCGTCGCCGTTCGGAAAATCCTGCTTGTCCGCCGCGGCTTTCTTCAGTACCGCTTCGCCTTCGGAGAACCGGTTCGACGCTCCTAAGAAGTTCGCCAGGCTTTCAGCGGCCGCCGCGCTCTTCGGCTCGTTTTCGGCCCGCTCCCGCAGGATCGCCTCCGCTTTATCCCGTTGCTTGCTCTTACCGTATTGAACGAAGAGGAGATCGTATGCCGGGTCCCAGGTCTTGTCGTGCGCGATCATGTCGCGCAGCAGCGCCTCGGCATCTTCCGTGCGGCCCGCCGCCATGAGACCCTCCGCATACCAGCCCACCAGATCTCTCGAGTAGGGTTTAATGCGGTTGGCTTTTGCGAACTCATCGAGCGCCTTCTCTTTGTCCTGCTCGGTCAGGTATACGAAGGCTTGCAAGCGCGTTCCATTGAACGAATCGGGCTGCCGTTGCAGTATCTTCGCGGTGAGGTCCTTAATCTCCGGCGCCAGCGCCTTGAACTTCTTTGGATCCGACGCATAGGCTGCCAGATAAATCTCGGCCAGCTTCGCTTCGGCGTCTACGTTATCCGGCTTGAGGTCGATCGCGCGCCGCAGATACTTCGAGGCTTCTCCCGGATTGTGATCGTCCAGCAGATTCAGCCCTTCGCGATAATACGCCTCCGCGTTGGTCTTCTCTTTGGCAATGGCCTTTTGATAGAGAATCGAGGCTTCTTTATACTTCTTCTGCTCGTGGTACTTGTTGGCAACCGAAATCAGCTTTTGCGGGCTCTGGCTGCATGCGGCCGAAAACAAAATGGCGCAAAGCAGCGCCAGCGCGGATAGGTACTTCATGGCGTAGGTTCTCATTTGAATTGTAGGAGATCCGCTCCGGTAGTTACAATTGGGCCGCAGTATTAAGTAGCCGGAGATCTCCTACATCCACTCGGGCGCTGTGCCGCTATAATCGCCCTCAATGCGATTTCTTAACCTTCTCTGCTTGGCTAGCATCGCCTTCGCCACGCCCCTCTTTGGCCAGACTCCCAAGACCCAGCCGCACTCCAAGCCCAATGAGGCCGCCCCTCCGCCGGCCGCTCTGCCTTCCGAACCCGGACTTTACGCCGTGATTTACACCTCGATGGGCGACATCGTATGCCGCCTGTTCGAAAAAGAGGCGCCCGCCACCGTCGCCAATTTTCGCGGCCTTGCCACTGGAAGCAAGACCTGGACCGATCCGGCCACCGGCAAATCGAAGCACGTTCCTCTCTATACCGGGACCACTTTTCACCGCGTGATTCCCGGTTTCATGATCCAGGGCGGCGACCCGCTCGGCACAGGCGAAGGCGACCCAGGCTATAAGTTCGACGACGAGATCGCGCCCAATCGCAGCTTCGACCAGCCCGGCGTGTTGGCCATGGCCAATTCCGGCCCAAATACCAACGGCTGCCAATTTTTTATTACCGTCGCTCCCGCGACGCATTTAAACGGGCATTATTCCATTTTTGGCGAAGTGGTTTCCGGCCAGCAGATCGCGGACGCCATTTCCGAAGTGCCGCGCGATGCGCAGGACAAACCGCTAACTCCCGTCAAAATACTTCGTATTTCCATCCGCCAGGTCGGCGCCGGCGCAGCTAAGTCTTAAGCTCATTTCAGTTGGCTATTTCGCTAACCATGTGACGGATAACCGCCTCTCCAAACCCGCCGCGGAGATGTAACTTAATCCTTCCATTAAATCAGCAAATCCCTATGTATTTGCAGGCCCGTCCGGTGGACATACGTAAGCGCTTATATGATCCTGAATGCAACGCTTCCTGGAGGGTTTCTGGACGCCAATCTCGTGAAGAATGTCTTCGGATGGGCAAGAAAGCAATCCCATAAGCCCTCCGAGAGAGTGCCCCGATTGTCCGGTCTGGATCTCGATTTACTCCAATCGCCCCGCGCCTTGCTGCTGGATTTACGGGCGCCTTTCCTGTTTTCTGCCGCTTTTATTCCAGGCAGCGTGAATCTGCCGGAGTTCGAGTCGCCCGATCTTCTTCACGCCGCCGGATTGATAGGCGAACGAAGCGTCTACCTGCTCTCGGATGCGGACCTGCCTGTGGAACGCGCCGTAAGATTCTTCGAGCGCTTTGATCGCATGCCGGTGGCCGGGCGTTTTGCGGAGCAGGCTATCGAAACTTGGCGGAAAACTCAGCCAAATACGGGAAAAATCGAATACATCTCAGCCGAAACTCTCGGGGTTCGCCTTGCCGCCTGGAAAACCGTCGTCGCAGATATCCGGGACCCGGCTGCTTTCCGAAAGGCTCATATTCCGGACGCGATCTCGATCCCGTTGAACAATCTTGCCGCCGCGCTCGACGGCTTGCCCCGCCAAACATCCCTCTCGCTGGTTTGCGACGAGGGCAAGAGCTGCACCTTTGCCGCCAGCCTGCTGTGGAGCGCCGGCTACCGCCAGCTTGCAGTCGTTCGAGGCGGCTTCGCGGCCTACCTGGAGCACGGCTTTCCGTTGCAGCGCTGGTAAAATCCCGCGGCCTCCCCGGACGGTGACGATTTTCTAAAGAATTTTATCTGGCCTGAATTCAGCGGGTTGACGCGTAAAAATCCGTAGGGCGCGTTCCCCTGGCCTATATCCCTGAATCAGGCGCGCGAGTTTCAGCACGCCGCCGACAAAGGAGATTTCCATGCGTTCCCTTGCAGCCACAGCTCTGGGCTTCGTCCTCGCCGCCAGCGCCAGCTTTGCGCAGAGCGCCTTTACTGTCACCGGAACCCAGATTCCGCAGAGCCTGCTCCAACAGAACTACGGTACCGTTCCGAAAGGCGTAACCGCTTATGACCTGAATATCTGCAATAGCAGCTCGACGAAGCAGACACTTGTCAGCAGCGAGATCTATCAGGCGCTCTCAAACGCCAACGTCGCGATCCAGCCGATTGGGCGCGAGATCATGCTCGCCGCTATCCTCCGCAACCAGAGCCACAGCCCATCGAGCCTCTTGAAGGTCTCGCTAAACTCGGCAACGGCCGTGCTCTCGATCCTGAGCTCTTCGAAATATCACATCCCCAGTGGTTGGATTACAGGCGCCGCCCTAGCGTCCATCTCGGGGCAGCAGGTTCTGTCCGATCTGAGCCCCATCCTCTCGGCCGATCAGCTCGAAAAATTCGAATCCCAGACGCTTGAGGCGGCGCTTGCGCTCGACGGCGGTTCCTGCGCCGAGCGCACCGTTTTCGCCCTCAGCGTCACCTCTAAAACCAAGTCACAGGAATTGAGTTTCCACGTCCGCTAGCCGGCGTCGCTCCCGCGCGTGTCGGCGCACGCGTATGGAGGGCGGACGGGCATCCGCCTTCTTCCGGTTGAGCGGCCGGCAACTATGCAGTCGTGGATGCGGCGCCGGGACGATTTGGGCGTTCCGGCGACGCGGGAGGCGCAGCGCCCTGGGCAGGCGTTGCGCCTTCAAAGAAACCTGAACGGAGGAAAGCTAATGCGCCACTGCTGCGCAGATCAGGTCCCGCAGCCGGTCCAGGCCTTTGGAGACGTCTTTCCCTAAATGCACCCGCAGCGCGCGCCGGCCCCTTTCGGCCAACACTTTGAAATCGCCCCGCGCCTCGGCCGCTTTCACCACTCCGAATGTATACTTCTGTTGCGGAACGGGCAGGTCGGCCGCCTCCTCGCAGGTGATCTGTAGAAACACTCCCGTATTTGGGCCGCCCTTATGCAACTGCCCCGTGCTGTGCAGGAATCGCGGTCCAAACCCGAGCACCGTGGCCGCTCCCTTCGATTCCAGAATCGTTGCGCGCATCTGCTGCAACTTCTCCTCGTGCGTCCGGAACATCGGCAAGTAAGCGAGCAGCGCGAAGTAGTCGCCCGGCCGCAGGCGATCCACGTGCGCCCGGATCGCGGCGCCGAGCGTGCCTCCGTTGTTGAGCAGCGCCGCCGCGTTCTCTGCATCCGCAAACAGCTTGATGCCGTCCTGTTCTAATACCGGACTCTCGCCCGCAAGCGACCCGGTCTCTTCGAACTTCAGCGCCAGTTCTCGCGCCGCAGCCTTGCTCGCTTCCACATCCGGCTGATCGAACGCGTTAACCCGAAGCACCGAAGCCGCTACCGCCGCCGCGATTTCCCACTGGAAGAAGACTTGCCCGAGGTCGTACAGATCGTTCAAAACGATCCGCAACACCGGCTGTTCGCTTCTTTCGAGCGCCGCGATCGAGCCCTCCAGCTCCGAATCGCGATCGCCTGCCAACTTGATACACGCAAATATCCGGTCCTTGCCGTAGCGTCCGGACCGCAACAATGGCTCGCGGTCGATAGGAATTAGACCCGCGCCCTGCTTGCCCGTCGATTCGGCCAGCAACTGCTCCAGCCACGCGCCCAGATGAACGAGCGGCTTGGAGCACAGCAGCGTAACTTTATCCCGGCCGAATTTCGCGGCCGCGGCGCTTAGAATCAGTCCCAGCGCCACCCCCGGATTGCTCGCCGCTCTAGAACTCCTGCACGCCTCGGCCATTTCCCGGGCGCGCCTCAACAAACGTTCCGTGTCGAGTCCCGCCGCCGCATGCGGCGCGAGTCCAAAATCGGACAACGCCGAATAGCGCCCTCCAATGCTCGCCTCGCCATAATAGATTCGCCGGAACCCAAGCTTCTCCGCCATGCCTTCCAGTCTCGATCCTGGGTCCGTGATCGCAATGAAGTGGTGTCCCGCGCGATCGCCGACAGCCTTCTTCGTCTCGTCGAAGAAGTACTGCATATAGAGGTTCGTTTCCATCGTCGCGCCCGACTTGCTCGATACCCAGAACAGCGTGCGCGCCGGATTGATCTTGGCCTGTATGCTTCTGATCTGAGCCGGATCGGTCGAATCCAGCACCAGCAGTTCCGGCCACCCGGGCTGTTTGCCGAAGGTTGCGCCGAACACCTCCGGGCACAAGCTCGATCCGCCCATCCCGAGCAGCAGCATGTGCGTGAAAGCGTCCTCGCGAATTTCGGCCGCAAGGGCCTTAAACTTCGAAATGCTCGCGAGCTGCCGCTCGACGATATCGAGCCAGCCGAGCCACTTGCCTTCTCCCCGTCCCGTCCACAACGCGCCGTCTTTGTTCCAAAGCCGCAGCGTGCCGCCGCTTGCGTCCCAACTGTCCTGCGCCTGCCGAACCGCGGCCTGCATCTTCCCCGGAAGCGCGATCCCGAACGCGGCGATATCCGCCGCGGCCTGGGTGTTAGCGGAACTCACTTTCCTCAATTCCTTTCACTTTCTCGAGCCGGCGGAGGTGGCGCGCTTCCTTGCTGAAGGTGGCGCTCAGGTACGCTTCCACCGCGTCTTGGGCCATCATCGGGCCGATGATGCGCGCCCCCAGCACCAGCACATTCATGTCATCGTGCTCCACGCCTTGATGCGCGGAGTAGTGATCGTGGCACAGGCCGGCGCGAATCCCCTTGAACTTGTTCGCCGCGACCGAAACGCCCACCCCGCTGCCGCAAACCAGAATGCCGCGCTCGGCTTTTCCGGAGCGGATATCGGCAGCCACCAGCGCCGCGTAATCCGGGTAATCGTCCGGTTTGTCGGGCTCGAACGTGCCCACATCGCTCACCGTATGGCCCAGTTTTTCCGCCACCGCAATCAATTCGGCCTTCATGGCGTACCCGGCGTGGTCCGCCCCGATAGAGATCTTCATGAACAATGATTAGCTTATCCTGGTTGATTTTGTCGGGGCGCCGGTCTATCGGGGCGGGCGAAAACCACGCTCGCGTTGAGCCCGCCGAAGGCGAACGTATTGCTCATGGCCGCTTCGATCTCAGCCGCGCGCGCCCGGTTCGCAACTACGTCCAAATCGCATGCCGGATCGGGCGAGGTGAAGTTCGCCGTCGGTGGGACCAGGCTGTTCCGGAGTGTCAATACCGTGGCCACCGCCTCGATGCCGCCCGCCGCTCCCAGCGTATGCCCATGCATGGATTTCGTGGAGCTCACCAGCAGCCGTCCGGCGCTTGGGCCGAACACCCCGCGGATCGCTTCCGTTTCGGTTTGATCGTTGATCTGGGTTCCCGTTCCGTGGGCGTTGATGTAGCCGACCTGCTCCGGCGCCATTCCGGCGTCGCGCAGCGCCCACTTCATGCAATTGGATGGGCCGTCTACAGACGGCTGGGTGATGTGATAGGCGTCCGAGCTCATCCCGAAGCCCACGATTTCACCCAGAATCTCCGCTCCGCGCGCCGCCGCGTGCTCCCAGTTTTCAAGAACCAGCATCCCGGCGCCCTCTCCGAGCGAAAGGCCTTTGCGATCCGCCGAAAACGGACGGCACACATCCGGGGACACCACGCGCATCGATTCCCACGCCCGCAGCAATCCCTCGGCGAAAACCGCCTCGCTTCCGCCTGCCACTGCCACCGTCGCCTGCCCGCCGCGAACCATCCAGAAGGCTTGCCCCAGCGCATGGTTCGAAGAAGAGCATGCCGTGCTCACCGTGTATCCGGGCCCCCGGATGCCGAATTCGGACGCAATGCGGCTCGCGCCGGCGTTTGCCATGACGCGCGGAATCGTCAAAGGCCCTACGCGCGGGATATTTTCGCGATAGAGCTTTCTATATCCTTCTTCTTGGGAAAACTGCCCGCCCACGCTCGATCCCGTTACTACCGCCGAACGGTCCGCCAGGGCTCCTTCAAAACGCAGGCCGCTCTGCGCCACGGCTTCGCGCGCCGCCATCACCGCGAACTGCGCAAAGCGGTCGAGCATCAGCAGTTCCCGCTCGCTGAAAAAATCCGCCGGCCGGAACTCCCAAGCCTCCCCGCCCCGCGTGAATCTATAGGGAGGGTTGCCCGGATCGCTCAAAGGGAGAATGCGCGATTCCCCCGCGGCCAAACGCTTCCAACACTGCGAAACCGTGTTTCCTAACGCGCAAACCAGTCCAAGTCCGGTGATCGCGACCCGGCTCACGCCGCACCCGGCGGCGCTGCCACGTTCTTTTGTCGTAAAAGCCGCTCGACGCCCGCCACCGTCTCGCGCACCGAGCGCATGTTCTGCACGCCGTCGTCCGGGATCGCAATCCCAAACTCGCTCTCCAGCGCGAAGACGATATTGATGCCGTCCAGCGAATCGATTTTCAGTTCCTCGAACGTGCTGTCGAGCGAAATCTGGTCCGGTGGAATTCGCTGTGTTTGCGCGATCACCCGGATAACTCGGCGGCCCAGCTCGTTCACATCGCACTCATCGGACATGGCGTCGAAAAATCATCATAGCGCCAGTACGCGGCGCCGCTGGTTCGTCTTGACCCCGCTCTTGCGGCCGTTTCCCGGCCAAAAAAAGAGCCGAGTGGCGGGAACCACTCGGCTAAGTCGCAGCCGCGGATGCCGCACCGCCGCCCCGCGGATGAGTACAGGAGCAGGTCTACTAAGTCAACAAACCCCCATGCCCCAAACAGGCGATCTCCCAACCCGAGATCCGATATTTCGCAAGCGCCGGCGGCAGCACGAAGTCCAGCACGTTGGGCTTCGCCGACCGGAAGCAGCACGGCGCCGAGACGATCGGAATCGTATCCTTATACGCAAGCATCATCAGGTTGCCCGGTTCCACAGGCGCGAGGAACCGTTCCACCTGCGCGCCCAGCCGCACCAGCGCCCGGCCGATTACATCTTCGGGTCCCGAAGGCGCCGTCGTCGAAGCTACCAGCACCGCGTGCGGTTTCGTCCGCAACAAATGCTGCAGCGCGCGCGTGACATGCTCTTCTTCTTCAATCGCGGCCAGCGAATAACGCAGCGTTGCGCCAAAACGCTCCAGCCGCGTATGCACGACATTCTCAAACAGCACCCGCGCCCGGTCGCCATGCACCGGATCTGAGTAAAGAACCGCTACGCTGGGCTCTCGAATGGGCCGGGCCTGCAGGATCGCGCCGCGCTCGTTGAGCATCGACAACACCGTCTCCAACTGCGCCTGCGCCACCGCGAACGGCGCGCTCTTTACCGTCGCAATCCGTTCACCCGTCCGCGCGAACCGGTAATTGGCAACCGTGGCGATCACTATGCTGCTCGTGCAGTTGATCTGCTTCAGCAACTCGTCGTCCACCAAGGCGCAGCAGTCCTGCGTCGCGATCAAATTGGCCCTTCCACCGGCGGCCAGCCTGATCTCCACCGATCCGCAGCACATGGCTTCCGCTACCGCCATCACCGCCTCGTCTTCGCCGATCTCGCCATCCTCTAATTCCGTGACCCAAACCTGGCGCATGCCCTCCGTTTCGAGCAGACGAATATCTTCATCGCTCAAAATGTGGCCCTTGGCCAGTAATTTCCTTCCACCGGGCCGAAAGATCGTACAGCAGAGTATGCGACCCGCCGACTGTTGAACGTCCATTGTTAATGCGCGCACCGGTTCCTCCTCTTCCTCCCCATCCTAAGTACGTATAGTACTGGGCGGTGTGGTACTGAGTATACTGGTACCTTCGGGTTAGAATCCAGTAAAAAATGCGGGGATTTGCACTTTTTACATAGGACTAAATACGATTAATTCTCGAAATACTTCTATCGCTCGCGCCTAAGACGATTCGACCCGCATTTGCGGCAGTTGGATCAGTTCGTCGAGCGTTCCCTGGCCTGTTGCGGGCCAAAGTTGCGCGCTCGCTCCTAATTTTAGTCGCTTCAATACTGCAATTTCATCGCAATTCTGAAATTTCGGACACCGCAGGCAGTCCTTCCACGCTTTCAACGGCAGTTCTCCGCGCTCGACTTCCGCAAATCCCAGCCTCTCGAAAAATCGCGGCGTGTAGGTGAACGCAAAAATCGAGTGCAAGTCGTTGTCCAGTGCTTCGGCTTCGAGCGCCTCTACCAACGCGCGCCCGATGCCCTGCTGCTTCAGCGCCGGAAGCACGGCGAGCGACCGCACTTCCGCGCTAGTCGGCGTGTAGAAGTGCAGCGCGCCACAGCCGATCAGCGCGCCGCTTTCGTAGGCAACCGAAAAATCGCGAATATTTTCCGACATCTCGAACTCGGTCCGCGGCAGCATGATCCCGTTCGCCGCATAGGAGTCGATCAACTGGATCACGTTCGGAATGTCCCGCATATGGGCCTTCCGAACCGCCACGTCGATCTGTGTCATACCGTCACACTCCTTTCGCGCGCCGTCCCGCTGAGCCGCGTGCCCAGCGTTTCGCCCTCTAGGATTCGCCGGCAAACGCCCGGCTCTTCGCCCGGCGCCACAATCACTTCCGCCATCCCGGCCCGCAACGCCGCGAATGCCGCCTCCAGCTTCGCCTGCATCCCGCCGCGCACAATCCCGGCTTCGATCAATCGCCCTGCCTGTTCGGGGCGGATTTCGTGCAGCACGCTTCCCCCCCCGCCTTTCACGCCCGCTACATCGGTCAAAAACAGAAGCCTCTCCGCGCCCCAGCCAAGCGCGCACGAGACCGCCATCTGATCGGCATTCACGTTGTATATGTTTCCCGCCAGGTCGCCCGCGACACAGGCCGTCACGGGTAAGTAGCCCGCATCCGTCAGAGCATCGAACAGCCGGCCGTCGGTCCGCTCCGCGCGGCCTACCCACCCCATGGCCTCGTCCATCCGGCTGGCAATCGTCAAAGCGGCATCCACTCCCGATATGCCCACCGCCGCCCCGCCGGCCGCCAGAATCGAGGCCACCAGGCGCTTGTTCACCCGTCCGGCGATGATTTGCAACACGGCGTCGATGACAGGTTCGTCGGAAACCCGGAGTCCCCGCACAAACCGGCTCTCGATGCCCTGCCGCTCCAGAAATTGCGTGACCTGCTTTCCGCCGCCATGCACCACTGCGAGCTTCCATTCCCGCGTAATCTCCACGAATTCCGCGGCGAGCCGGCCGCGAGTTTCCGCGCTGTCCAGCAGCGCCCCGCCCGCCTTTATCACCAGCTTCTTTCGCGCGCCCCCTGTCACAACAAGCCCGCCGTTTCATCGAACCCGAGCATCAGGTTCATGTTCTGCACAGCCTGTCCAGCCGCTCCTTTGCCCAAATTGTCGATTGCCGCCACAATCACCGCGCGCTGGCTGTCGGAGTCGAAAACAAAGCCGATATCGCAGAAGTTTGTATGCAGCACCCCATGCAAATCCGGCGTCTTGCCCGGCGCATACAGCCGGATAAATGGCTCTTCGCCATATGCTTCCTCGAAAATCGAAAGCAAATCCACAGCCTTTTCCACGCGCACGGTCCGTAGATATATTGTTTCGAGAATGCCGCGTTCTACCGGCAGCAGATGCGCCGTGAACGTCAATTCGCGCTCGCCGAGTCCCGAATTCTGCAGAACCTCCGGCACATGCCGGTGATCCAAAATCCCATAAGCCCGGAAATTTCCCGCTACTTCGCAGAAACTCGTTGCAAGCGACGCCTTCTTCCCTGCTCCGCTTACGCCCGATTTTGCGTCGCAGATAATTCCGCGCCCCCGATCCGCAACCTGCGCATCGATTAATGGCCGGATCGCCAGGTTCGCCGCCGTCGGATAACATCCAGGATTGGCCAGCAGCCGCGCGCCCCGAATGCGATCCCGGTAGAACTCAGGCAAACCGTATACCGCGTGTTGCAAAAGCTCCGGCGCCGTGTGCCGCTCCCGGTACCACTGGGAATAAGTCTCCGCATCGCCCAAGCGGAAGGCGCCGCTCAGATCGATTACGCGAATTCCCGCTTCTATCAACTCCGGGGCCATTTGAAGGGAAACTTCAACCGGAGTCGCCAGAAAAACCGCCTGCAGCCCCTCCTGGCGAATGGCCTCTACCTTGGCCGGGATCTCCTTGGCCGGCTTGCGCCCGAGCGGCGCGACCCGCTCTTCGCTGTCGGACCGGTGCTCCAGCAGGACCGCTTCCACGTGCGGATGGCGGCTCAGAATACGGATCAGCTCCGCCCCGCTATAGCCCCTGAATCCCGCCACGCCGACGAGCTGGCGTCCTGAGTAATTATTCACAACAATGAATAATTATACTATAGCTGCTCGGTCGTGGAACGCGCCGCCAGGTCTCCAATGATGGGCAGCCGTACTTCCTGTTCCTGCGCCGCCTTCACCAGCAGGTATATCCAGCAGATCAGAAGCCCAAGCTTAAGAAGCGCCAGCACCAAGTGCTCCAGCCCCCACCCCGGATAGCCGTTGAGCAATAGCGTAGGCGCGGCAATGCTGACGATCAGCCACGCAACAAACAAGTACAGCGCCTGGAAAGCGTTGAAGCGCACGCGCGTATTTCTGCGGTACTTCTGCGAGGCGAGAAACAGAATGGCAGGGATTACGCCGAAGATCGGGATATAGCAAAGAATGGAAGCGTTGCGGTTGCTTAGCCCCTCTAGGAGACCCTCGAATTGGCCGGTCTGGCGCGGTTGCGGCGCGCCGCAATTCTGGCAAAATGCCGCGGCTGGGTGAACGCTTGTTCCGCATTGCGTGCAAAATGGCAAATCCTCTCTCCTGCTTCCACTTCTATATCAGAGTACGTAAAAGTCTCCACCGCTGTTCCGGGCGTGGCGGCTCGGGTAGTGTCCTAATTTGATCTTTTCAGCGCTGAACGGTGGCATGAATGGTGCTCCGAATCCACTCCGATACGGTCTGCTTGCTAGCCTTCGCCGCTGCCTCAATTGCCTTGATATCCTCGGGCCGGAAACGCACGGGGACAATCCTGCCCTTGGCTTCACCCTTCGGCAGTTTAGGGCGCCCGATTTTCTTAGGCTTCTTCCGCTGTGTCAATGCTTCTAAACTCCTGAACGATTGCAGCGCATACAGCGTCCCGCGCTGACTGAATCGGGTGACTATGCAAAACCGTGACGTGACGGCGCGGGTTTGCGGAATCGTCCGTCTCGTGCGACCACGCATAAACCAACATCGCCGATGGATGCCCTATCAACTTAAAGACTTCCACGACGCCGTCCCATACGGTCTGCCCACGGAATGTCTCCTTAATCGGAACACTTTCAACGTGAGTGGCCTTTGCGCCATGCAGCTTGTGAATCACGTCCCTGAGTCCTTCGATATCCGTCACGGCTTATTGTCTCCGGCGATCTCAAACCGAATACGGAGTGGAGATTTGCTATCGGTAGATTGCTGATGAGAAATTACGCCGAGATTTACAATTATTTCCTGCAACCTGGAGAGCACGTCGCGATGGTAACTCCAGCTAACCCCGCAATTAGGACAGGCATGAATTGCGTTAAGCCATTGCCCAGAAGGGCGGACTATGCGATGTTTACACCCCGAGCATTCCAGCTCAACAGCCAAGACATCTGACGGATTGATCACAGTCCGTTTCTCAATGGTCATGCCGCAACCTCCGCGAGATCGCCAACACTCCAAAACGACTGCTCAACACCTGCGGCCATTGCTGGAGTGCAGCGGCGGGTGTTATGCCGTCGGACGAAGTTGTAGTACGCAAAGTGCAGCCCTACCGCCGCCTCGAAATTCTCCAGCTTCTTGCTGAAGGCGTGGGTCAAGCGCGCAAGCCGCTTCATGTGCAGCCGCGTAGTCGCGTTCAAGCGCTCAACGTAGCTGGTCGAGATCAGATCAAAATCAGGGCTACCGAACACCGCCTTCTTTTCGGAATCGATGATCTTCGAAGCGCTGTAGCGGCGTTGCGCCTCGATTGATTCCTCGGTCCCATAGGTCTTCACGATTTGCCCATAATCCACCCGACGGCCAAACGCCCAGTCGATGGCATCGACATAGGCCGCGAGGCCATCGGTTGAGATCTGCAAGCGGTTCTTCATCCGGCTCCGAACATCCAGCATGAAGGCGGTAGCGTTGCGCACGTTGCGATCCTTGGCAACGCGAAAGGCAGGAACCAGCTTCGTATCGGAGTCGATTGCGCAGAACGTCCAGACGTTTCCGACTTGCGGATCGTCGCCAGAGCGCACATGTCGATCTTTCTTCCCCACGTAGCCCCAAATTTCATCTGTCTCGATCCGCGTGCATTCCAGATTGCGCATTTTGGCGTCCAGCAGCTTCGTGCAGCCCTGTCCTACGCGAACGCCAAGCCGCATGATCGTATCCCGGTGATGCCTGTCATGCGCTCGATAGAGCGAATACTAGAGCCTTCCGCCAACGCGCCGATCACTGCAATTTGCTTATCTTTCGGGAGGACGTTCGCCATACAATTATTGTAATACAGAAATAGATGAGAGCGCAAGTGTTTTTGTGTCACAATAAATTGGAATGTGAGGTAGATGCCTTGCCAGATACAACCGATAGCGAGAAGCCCACACGCCAGATAAACCAATCTGGATCTCCACGTGTGCGCTCCATATGGGGCATCAGCCATATAAAACGCAAGCTTCAGAATCATAAAGCCGAATGCCAGAAAGAAACACCCGAGCAGAAGCAGGCCCGGAGAACCGCAACGGCCACTTGGTGGATTGCTGCTTTTACGGTTATCTTGGCCCTTGTAGGAGGAATGACCCTCTACGAAGTTATAGAGGGCGGGTCCGACACGCACGCCTTGGCTGAAGCCGCCAAGGCTCAGGCGGAACGGATGAAAGACCTCGCTTGCAGAATGAAAGAGCAAGCCGATAGAACCAAAATCATAGCCGAGCAGGCCATTATTCAGGCTAAAGCTGCCCAAACGCAGGCTTCTCAGTCCTACTCCCAAACCGCAGCTATGAATCGTCAAGTTGCGCTTCTCACGGCTAACCAGATCCCATTCCTGTCGCTGAAGGACGCCATGCGTTCTACCGAAAACTACGGGGCCGATGTGCTTGTCAAGTGGACTGACGAGTGGGAAAACAGCGGTGGCGGCAAGCCTCTTAATCTGTTGATCTGGGACGACTGCCATGATGCGAGGGAAAAACAACCGCTTGACTTCTACCGGAGGCAAAAGAGCGGTATTCCCGTCGTGATCGCCCCACAGCATTAGGAAACTGGGATCGTGTGAAACCTCCAATAACTTCCTGAATCGATTGCGGCAAACTAACGAAGCCAACGCAAGAGCCAACAACCAGGAACGGGTCTCCTTTTATCTGTTTGGCGGCGCTACCTACAAGGACTTTCTGTGTAAGACTCACACCGTCGAATACTGTTATCAGGCGTGGTGGGACAACCGATTCACCGATCTCGGATTTCAGATGATTCCATGTCAAGCCCCCAACGACAAACACAACTGCACAGACGAAGAGTGCAAAGGAAGGCCGGAAAGTCCAAAATAGGACACTACTGCGGCTCGCCTCGGCTATGCGCGCTCTGCTAGCATCGGGGCAAATGCGGGTCCTGCCTCTTTTCGCCTGCGCCTGTCTGGTGGCGTCTTCCGCGCTCGCCGCTGAAAAGCCGCTCGAGATCTTCTTCATCGATGTGGAAGGCGGCCAAGCCACTCTATTCGTCACGCCCGAGCGTCATTCGCTGCTCATCGATACGGGCTGGGGCTATAACGCCTATCGCGACGCCAAGCGGATCGCCGCCGCAGCCAAGCTCGCGGGCCTGAAACGCATCGATTACGTGCTCGTCACCCACTACCATGCCGACCACGTCGGCGGCGTCCCCCAGCTTGTCGCGAAAATGCCGGTCGGCGCCTTCATCGATCACGGCCCCAACCGCGAGAACAGCAATTCGGTCAATCACCTGGTCTCCGAGTATCAAACAGCCATCGACGGGTCGCCCCACATCGTCGCGAAACCGGGCGACCATCTACCGCTCAAAGGCATCGACGCCGAGATCGTCAGCGCCGACGGCAACGTAATCGGCCAGCCGCTCTCCGGCGCCGGGCAGCCCAATTCCTTCTGCGCCAATGTCCCGCAAAAGGACCCCGACCCCACCGAAAACGCCCGCTCGGTGGGGACCGTGCTCGCCTTCGGCCGGCTGCGCATCGTGGACCTTGGCGACCTGACCTGGCGGAAAGAACTGGAACTGGTCTGCCCGAACAACAAGCTCGGCCACGCGGATATCTTCGTCGTCTCTCACCACGGCATGGATCTAAGCAACAGCCCCGCCCTGGTGCACGCTCTCGCGCCGCGTGTCGCCGTCTTCGACAATGGAACCAAGAAGGGCGCGTCGGCGTCGGCCTGGGACATCGTCAAATCGTCGCCCGGCCTCGAAGACATCTGGCAGCTTCACTTCGCCGACGCCAACGGGCAGGGGCATAACGTCTCCGACCCCTTTATCGCGAATGTCACCGAAGCCGACACCGGCTATTACCTGAAAATCACCGCGCATGAAGACGGCAGTTTCGAGGTCTTCAATCCCCGCAATAAGTTTTCGAAAAATTACCCGGCCAGATAATCGGCCCGAAGACCGATGCCGGGCGCTCAGCTGAAGCGCTTATCCATAGCTCTTACCCGAAGAAATCAGCTCTTACCCGAAGAAATCGCGCACCTTCTCGAAGACGCTCTTCTCATGCGGCGCGTTGTCGGTCGGCAGCACGCCCCGCAGCTCTTCGAACAGCCGCCGCTGCTCGCGCGTCAGCTTCTTCGGCACTTGCACGTCGATGTGCACGAACAGATCTCCGCGCGTGCGGCTGTTCAGCTGCGGCACGCCCAGGTTGCGCAAGCGGAACTGCGCGCCCGACTGCGTTCCCTCGGGCAGCCGGATCTTCTGTGGGCCGTCTATGGTCTCGATCTCGATCTCGTCGCCCAGAGCGGCCTGCGCGATGTTTACCGGAAGCGTGCAGTGCAGGTCGTTCTCCCGCCGCTCGAAGATCGGATGCTCGGTCACCTTGATGACCACGTACAGATCGCCCGGCTGGCTTCCCGGCGGCCCCGGATTGCCTTCCGCTGTAAGCCGCAGCCGCGTGCCGTTGTCCACGCCCGCCGGAATGTTCACCTTGAGCCGCTTCTCCACCCGGCTGAACCCTTCGCCCCGGCACTGCGAGCAGGCTTGCCGGATCACCTTGCCTCGCCCTTGGCACGTGGGACACGTTTTGCGGATCGATAGAAAACTCTGCTGGTACAAAACCTCGCCGTGCCCGTGACAAACCGCGCACGTCACTAGCCCGCCGTTCGGCTCCGCTCCGCTGCCCTGGCACTTGCCGCAAGCTTCCATCCTCGGAATCTGCAGGTCCGCCGAAAGCCCCCGCATCGAATCTTCGAAGGCGATCTCGAGGTCGTATCGAATATCGTCTCCGCGCTGCGTCCTGCCTCCGCGCCGCCCGCGGCCGGTTCCGAAGATGTCTCCCAGCCCGAACAGGTCCCCTAAAATATCTCCGAAATCGGAAAACGCATTCGGGTCGAAGCCTGCCGCGCCCGAGCCATTCACGGCCTGGTGTCCAAACCGGTCGTAGGCCGAGCGTTTCTGCGCATCGCTCAACACCGCATACGCTTCGGCGGCTTCCTTGAACTTCTCTTCCGCCTCGCGGTTCCCCGGGTTCCGGTCGGGATGGTATTGCAGCGCCAGTTTGCGATAGGAGGTCTTCAGCGTCTGTTCGTCGCAGTCGCGCGAGACGCTCAGCACCTCATAGTAATCTCGTTTGGCGACACTCATCGGGTCTTAACGCTCACCGCCTACTGATTGACCGCGACCTTCAACATCGCCGGGCGCAGCAGCCGCCCCTTGAATTTGTAGCCGCGCTGGTATTCATCCAGGATAGTCTGATCCGGGTGCTCTTTTGTATCCACCATGTCGACCGCATGATGCTCGTGCGGGTTGAACAGGACGCCCTCGGTCGAGAGCGGCTCAAGCCCCAGCTTCCGCAGCGATTCGTACAGCCGGTTGTAGATCAGCTCCATCCCGCGCGCGTATTCTTTGTCGGCGGTCTCTACCTTCAGCGCGCGTTCGAAATCGTCCAGAATCGGCAGCAGCGCCTTTACCGTATCCATCGCGGCATATTCGAACAGTTCGCTGCGCTCGCGCTCCACCCGGCGGCGGAAATTTTCAAACTCCGCTTGCCGGCGTTGCAGCAGCTCCTGCAACTCGCTCTTTTCTTTGGCCAGGCGTTCCCGCTCGCCCGCATCCTGCGAGCCCGAGCTTTCTCGCTGTTCGATCGCCTCTGCCGCCTGTTCGGGCGCTTGCGCCTCCTCGGTGGCGACACTATGGTTGTCGTTTAAAGGTTCCATGACTGCTATTGAGAGAGGCTTTCGGCTAACCGGAATCCCCTAAAATCCAGCGTAACAGAGTAGCGGCGTCTCGTTCCTACCAAGCGCTATATTGTCTGAGCGGATCGAATTCCCCTAGTCTTCAGTAGGGGCAACACCGCTCCAACCGCGAATATATAGGCAGTTTACATAAGTTATTGGAAATCGATAACTTTGCTAAACTTCATATACGGACCCGGTTCGCAACCCCTATGCTCCCGGGTGCCGGTAGCGCTCCGCCAGAGCTGGCGGGTCGCGGCGCGATACGCAGAGACGTCGAAGTTCGCCTGAAAGTCCCGTTCGGCGCGAAGACGTTCTCGAGGCATCGAACGAAGCCGTGGCGGCCCTCGACGAGAGTTTCTTCAGGGTCCGCTTCGACCGGCTGACGCCAACGGAGAAGAAATACTTGCGTGCTATGGCCGAACTCGGGCCCGGTCCCCATCGTTCCGGGGACATAGCTGAACAACTGGGAAGAACGGTCAATTCACTTGGGCCGACGCGCGCCAATCTGATAGCCAAAGGGATGATTTGGAGTCCGACCCACGGAGACACTGCGTTTACAGTTCCGCTGTTCGATGCGTTCATGAAGCGCATAATGCCGGGAGAGGACTGGAGAAGCATCGCTAGCCTTTAGCGCTAAGCCGCTCCATTGCGCAGCCCGCTCCTCGCGCATCGGCAGATTCTGCCTTTGAATGCGGGCGGCGCGGTGGCGATAGTTTCTGCCGCCCCATGCGATTACATTCTTAATGTGATCTCCTTTCGCCGTAAACTCCAACCGTCGCTCTCGCTGCTTCTAGCCTTTGCATCGGCGGTCTGCCTCTCCGCCGCCGAGGCGCCTCGCATCGTGCAAAAATCCGGCCGCTATGCGCTGCTGATTGATGGCAAGCCATTCCTCATGCTGGGCGGCCAGATTCATAACTCGAGCGCTTGGCCCGCAGAATTGCCCCAGGTTTGGAAATCCATGGAGGCGCTGCACGCCAACACCATCGAAGCCCCCGTTTATTGGGAGCAGTTCGAACCCGAGCCCGGCCGCTTCGATTACGCCAACATCGACGCCGTCGTCACTGGCGCGCGCGAGCACAATCTGCATGTTGTTATTCTCTGGTTCGGCACGTGGAAAAACGGCAACATGCATTATGCGCCTGTGTGGGTCAAGGCCGACACGGCCAAATACCCGCGCATCGTGCGCCCCGACGGCGAGCCCATCGACGTTCTCTCCCCTTTGGGCCGCAGCACGCTCGCAGCCGACAAGGCCGCATTCGTTGCTCTCATGCGCCACCTCAATCAAATCGACGCCGAAGATCACACCGTACTCCTCATTCAGGTCGAAAACGAATCGGGCAACATCGGCAGCGTGCGCGATAATTCCGACGAGGCAAATCGCCGCTTCGCCGGCGCCGTTCCCCAGGAACTATTGACTGCCGCCGGCAAGCAGCCCGGCACGTGGCAGCAGGTGTTCGGCGCGGATGCCGATGAAATTTTCCAGGCCTACTATCAAGCCAAATACATCGACGAAATCGCCGCCGCCGGTAAGCGCGAGTTCGACATTCCTTGCTACGTCAACGTCTGGATCGATTACCCGCCCGCCGAACTCCCTGAACGCCGGCTCGATCAGCCCGGAATCGCATACCCGAGCGGCGGCCCGGTTCAAAAGCTGGTCGGGCTTTGGCGCAAACTCGCTCCGTCTCTCGACGCCATCGGCCCCGATATCTATTCCGACGACTCGGCCTTTTATCGCGACACGATCCATGCCTATCACCGCTCCAACAATCCGCTTCTGATTCCGGAAACCGGCCGCGGCGACAGCTTCGCCAAATTTCTCTTTGTGGCTTTAGGCGAAGACGCCATCGGCTTCGCGCCCTTCGGAGTGGACCAATCCGGCTGGAACATTCTCGGAAACGAGCCTTGGACCGCGCATGCGCGAAACTTCGCGCTGCTCGAACCCATGGGCCGCGAGCTTGCTCAACTCGAGTTTGATGGAAGGTTGAAGACTGCCGTCGAAGAGCCGGGTCAACCGGCGCAGGAACTCGATTTTGGCGCCTGGCAAGCCACCGCCGCCTTCGGCTTTCCGCAGCGCGACGGCCGTCCCGCGCCCGGCACGAAAGACGCTCACGGCGCAGCCCTCGTTGCTCAACTAGGCCCCGACGAATTCCTTGTCACTGGCGTCGATGCGAGCGTTTCTTTCCACCTGCCCGGCAAGCTCCCCTGGATGCGCAGCCAGATTCTTTCCGCCGAACAGGGCGTCTACGAAAACGGCGCATGGAAACCGCTTCGCCTCTGGAACGGCGACGAGACCGACCGCGGTCTCTCTTTCTATGAGAAACCTTTGATCGTGCGAGTCAAAATGCAGCGCTTTTGATTGCCCGTTCGCCTTCTCTCGGCTACAGTGAAGAAAAGGCGAACCCATGAACCTCGCGCTCGATTTCGGCCCCGTCCCTGAACCGCCGCAAGCGCCCGCGCTCCACCAGCAGCTCTCGCTTGGCGCTTTGGCCACGCAGTTCGAACAAGCGGTGAGCCAGCTCAACTCCCCCGTTCGCGCGGTCCGCCACGAGCCCGCCCGCCCCGCGCGCCTCGCTCCTTTCCCAGACGCGCTCAACCCCGCGCTACGCTCCGCTCTGGAATCGCGCGGCATCGAACAGCTTTACATCCATCAAACCGCCGCCGTCGAGCACTCCCTCGCGGGCAAGAACGTGGTCGTCGTCACGCCCACCGCTAGTGGCAAGACGCTGTGCTACAACCTGCCTGTCCTTCACACGCTGCTCGCCGACCCCTCCGCGCGCGCTGTCTTCCTCTTTCCCACCAAGGCCCTCGCCGAAGACCAGCGTCTAGAGCTGCAGCAGTTAAACGATGCTCTCGGTAACGTCATTTCCTGCCACACCTACGATGGCGACACGCCTCAAGACGCCCGCCGCCCCATCCGCGACCGCGCCAACATCGTCCTGACGAATCCCGACATGTTGCACTCCGGCGTTCTGCCCCACCACACGAAATGGGCGAAGCTCTTTGAAAACCTGCGCTACTTCGTCATCGACGAGCTGCATTATTATCGCGGCGTCTATGGCAGCCACTTGGCCAATATTCTGCGCCGCCTCAAACGCATCTGCGAATTCTATGGCTCTCAGCCGCGTTTCATTTGCTGCTCGGCCACTATCGCCAATCCCCAACATCTCGCGGAATCTCTTACGCGCCTGCCTTTCGAAATCGTCTCCGATAACGGAGCGCCTTCGGGCGACAAGTATTTCGTCTTCTACAACCCGCCCGTGGTCAACTCCCAGCTTGGCATCCGTCGCAGTTATCTGCACGAGAGCCGCCGCATCGCGCTCGACTTCATTCGCCAGCGCCAGCAGACTCTCGTATTCGCAAACAATCGCCTCGCAACCGAAATCCTGGCCACTTATCTAAAAGACGCCTGCGCGCAGCTTCCCTTCTCTCACGAAGCCGTCCGCGGTTATCGCGGCGGCTATCTTCCCAACCAGCGCCGCCAGATCGAGCAAGGCTTGCGAAGCGGAACCATTCGCGCCGTGGTTGCAACCAACGCGCTCGAACTCGGTGTCGACATCGGTTCTCTCGACGCGGTCGTGCTCGCCGGTTATCCGGGCAACATCGCCTCCACCTGGCAGCGCGCCGGCCGCGCCGGCCGCCGTCAATCCGCCTCGCTAGCCGTCCTGGTGGCCTCCAGCGCGCCTCTCGATCAATACATCGTGGAGCATCCCGATTACTTCTTCGGCGCCTCGCCCGAAGAAGCGCACATCAACCCCGACAATCTCGAAATCCTTTTGAGCCATCTGAAGTGCGCCGCCTTCGAGTTGCCCATCCGCGACGGCGAAGAGTTCGGAGATCGCGATCTCGCGCGCCTCTGCCGTTTTCTGGCCGAAGATCTGCGCCTGCTTCATCGCTCCGGCGATCGTTGGCACTGGGTCAGTGACAGCTATCCGGCCGACGCCGTCAGCCTCCGCGCCGTCTCCAGCGATAACTTCCTCGTGGTCGATCTCACGGACGACCATCAAATTATCGGCGAGGTCGATTTCCCTTCCGCTCTCACCACCCTGCACGAAAAAGCGATCTACCTCCACGATGCCCGCCAATTTCAAGTCGAAAAACTCGATTACGACGGGCGTAAAGCCTTTGTCCGTGAGGTCGATTCCGATTACTTCACCGACGCCATTGTTTACACCCAGGTGAGCGAACTCGCTCAATTCGAAAACAAGATCGCGGCCGTCCATCCCTTGGCGCATGCCGCTAATGTCGAAGTGCGCGTTAAGCGCCAAGTGGTCGGCTTCAAGAAAATCAAGTTCTACACATTCGAAAACATAGGCGCGGGCAACCTCTCGCTGCCGGAGCAAGAAATGCACACCACCGCTCTTTGGCTGCACTTCGATTCCGGCTTCTTCGATGATTTCGAGAACTACTCGCGCGCGGACTTTCAGGACGCCCTGCAGGGCCTCGCTAACGTGCTGAAGACCATCGCTACCCTGCTGCTGCTCACCGACCCGCGCGACCTCGCCGCCACGGTTCTCGACGATTCCAGCCTTAAGTCCCAGGCCTTCGAGCCTGACGTGGTTCTTTACGATAACTACCCGGGCGGCATCGGACAAAGCGAGCCGCTGTTCCGGCGCAGCCGTGAGCTTCTTGCAGGCGCGATTGATTTGGCCTCGCAATGCCCGTGCGAATCCGGATGCCCCAGTTGCGTCGGCCCGCGCAATGAGATCGGCCGCCTCGGCAAGGAGGGCGCCATTCGAATCCTTCGCAAAGCTCTTTCCTAGCCGCCGGCCGCGCCCCCGATTGTAAAATTCAAACGTGACGAAACCGGTCGAACAAAGACAAGCGCTCCTCTTTGAACAAGCGCGCGCCATCGTCATCGATTCCGTCCGCTCTCTCTCAAGGCCCGTAGCGCCGGAAACAGTGAGCCTCGCCGCCGCCCACGGCCGCGTCCTTGTTCAACCGGTTCACGCCGATCGCGATTACCCGGCCTTGCGGCGCTCTCTGCGCGACGGATTCGCCGTTCGCTCAACCGATCTGCCCGGCGTGCTGCGCATTCGCGGCGAAGTGCGCGCGGGCGAACAGGAGCAGACTCCGCTCTCCTCTGGCGAAGCGCTCGAAATCATGACCGGCGCTCCCGTCCCCGAAGGCGCCGACGCCGTGATCATGATCGAGCATGTCTCGCGCGCAGGCGCCCAGGTCAGCATCGACCGCGCCGCCGAGCCCGGCCAGTTCATCAATGAACGCGGCGCCGAAAGTCAGGCGGGCGCTGTTCTGGCGCGCGCCGGCACGCGTCTCGACGCCAGCCATATCGCCGCGCTTGCCATGGCGGGGCATGCTTCCGTCGAGGTCGCGGCGCGTCCATCCGTTGCCGTGCTCGCCACCGGCGATGAGATCGTTGATCTCAACCAAGCTCCGGCCCCGCACCAGATTCGCAATTCCAACTCCTACATGCTCGCGGCGCTCGTGAATGCCTCGGGCGGCAACGCCACCATCCTGCCCGTGGCGCGCGACACTCCGGATGCCCTGCGGCCCCTGCTGCAACAAGGGCTGCGGCACGACATGCTAATCGTCACCGGCGGCGTCTCAGCCGGCAAATACGATCTCGTGAAACCATCGCTGCGCGAGCTCGGCGTCGAATTTCGCTTCGAGCGCGTGCGTGTCCAACCCGGCCAGCCCACCGCCTTCGGTCTCTTTGAAGACAAGCCCGTCTTCGGCCTTCCCGGCAATCCAGGTTCATCGCTCATCACCTACCAGCTTTTCGCGCGGCCCGCGCTCGAACTCCTCGCCGGCGAAACCGAGCCGATTCTCGCGCTCCTCTCCGCGCGGTTCGAAGCGCCCTTTCGACATAAGCCAGGCCTCACGCGTTTCTTGCCCGCGCGCCTGAGCGCCGATGGCCAGCATCTCCGCCACCTCCCATGGCAAGGATCGAGCGACGTTCCGGCGCTCGCTCAAGCCAACGTTTTCCTCGTCGCCGATCACGATCGCGAAGCTTGGGAACTCGGCGACTCCATCCGCGTCATGCTGAAGCCGTAGCCTGAAGCCATGAAGAAGCGGCTCTCTCATTACGATTCCAGCGGCCGCGTCTCCATGGTCAACGTCTCCGGCAAAAACGTTACCGAGCGCTCCGCTGCGGCTCGCGCCTTCGTGCGAATGTCTCCCCATGTGCTCGCCGCGTTGCCATCGAACCCCAAGGGCGATCCTCTCGAAATCGCGCGCATCGCCGGCATCATGGCCGCGAAGAAAACCTCCGACCTGATTCCGCTCTGTCATCCATTGCCTCTCTCTCACGTCAGCGTCGAATGCCATCTGCGGCCGGACGGAATCGAGATTGTCGCCAACGCTTCTACCGCCGCGCGCACGGGCGTTGAAATGGAAGCTCTCACCGCCGCCTCCATCGCCGCCCTCACCATCTACGACATGACCAAGGCGCTCGATAAAGCCATCGAGATTCGTGAAATTCATCTGCTACGCAAATCCGGCGGCAAGTCGGGAGATTACAAACGGAAAGCTCAAACTTAATTCGCGTCGCGATTCTCACCGTCAGCGACTCCGCCTCGAGCGGTCTGCGCGAGGATCTCTCCGGACCCGCGCTGCGGAACCATTGCCAGGAACTCGGCTGGTCCGTCACGGCCAGCGCCGTAGTGGGAGACGAACGGGACGCCATCGCGCATCGGCTCCAACTCTGGGCCGATGCCTCCATCGCCTCCGTCATTCTCACTACCGGCGGCACCGGCGTCGCTCCTCGCGATGTAACGCCCGAGGCCACGCGCCAGGTCATCGAGCGCGAGATCCCCGGCCTTGCCGAACTCATGCGCTCCGAAGGCCTGCGCCAAACGAAGTTCTCCATCCTGTCGCGCGCCGTCGTGGGCCACTGCGGAACAACCCTCATCGTCAACCTGCCCGGCTCTCCGCGGGGCGCCGTCCACTCCCTGACCGTCATTCAAGGAGTCATCCCGCACATAATCGATCTGCTCGCCGGCCGCACCGGACACTGAGTGAGACACTAACGGTAGTAGAAACTCGCCACTTCCCGGAGACATCTCATCCGATATGCGAATGCGCCCGATTGCAGCCTCTCCGGCACGTCACCGGCTTTCTCTGCCGCCCTTGCTGCTGGCGCTCGCCGCCTGTCTATCCGCGCAGACTTTGCCTCCCGGTCAGCTTCCTCCCGGTCCGCCGCCGCAGCCCGGCCAGGTGGGACCCGCTCCCGAAACATTGCCTGCGAGCACGCCCGAACCGCCGCCGCGCTCCACCGAGCCAGCGCCCACCGAACCGGCCAGTCCCGACACGATTCGCGAAAGCGTTCGCTACGTGCTCGTGCCGACCACCGTCCTCGACCCGGACGGCCACGGCTACGTGAATGGTCTCGAAGCCAAGGATTTCGAAGTCTACGACAACAAGAAACCGCAAAAGGTCACGGCGGAATACACCCAGTTGCCGCTCTCGGTGGTGCTCGCCGTGCAGGCCAACTCCGACGTGGAACCGCTTTTGCCGGAGATCAAGCGCAGCGGCCTGCTGCTGCACGGCTTGGTCACCGGTGAAGATGGCGATGTCGCGATACTAGCCTTCGACCACCGCATGCAACACCTCCAGGACTTCACGCGCGACCCGGACAAGCTGGACGACGCCATGCACAAGCTCACGGCAGGCTCCAGCAGCGCCGCCGTTGTAGATGCCGTCGTCGAAGCCGACACCATGCTGCGCCGCCACGATCCGCAGAATGTGCGCCGCCGCGTCATCATCCTCATGAGCCGCGACATCGATAAAGGCAGCGAATCGCACCTGGAAGAAACCGTCCGCAAAATGCAGTTCGATAACGTGATCATCTACTCGGTCAATATCTCGCGCGCCCTTACCGCGGCCCTAAAGGAGCCCGGCTATCCGCGCCCGCAGAACGGCGGCATTCCTCCTGAGGCGCTGCCCAATGCCCGAGGCAGCGGCGGGGCCTTGAGCGAAACCGACGTCGTCAAGCAGGAGGACGGCAATATTCTGAACGCCGCGCCCCCGCTATTGCGCGGCATCCGCGATATCTTCAAGCGAACTCCGGCCGAAGCTTTTACATATTTCACCGGCGGCCGCGAATATGCCTTTCACAACGAAAAGGCTCTCGAAGCCGCCATCACCGATATTGGCAAGGATCTGAATAGCCAATATCTGTTGAGCTATAACCCCAACAACAAAGACGAGCCCGGCTTCCACACCATCAAGGTTGTGGTCAACCGTCCCGGACTCGTTATCCGCACGCGCCCCGGGTACTGGTGGGCAGGCGGCCAACAGTAGCGCACAGGGCGCTTGTTGCCCGTTGTGCGCGATAAATAGCTTTCCGGAGACGTCTATTCACGCTCTCTAAACCGTAGCGCCGCGAAGCTCACCACGCTCTGCGGATCTATCTGCCACTGATGATAATCGAGTAAGTCGCTGCGCGTTCCCGGCAGCGCCTTCATGAACGTGTAAAGCGTAGAAGACCCGCACCACTTCAAATCGTCGTGCCCGTCCTGCACGAGCGACCAATATCCTCTTATGTCGCCCTTGTTGATCTGTTCGATGCGCTGGCGGTCGCGCTGCTCGATCGCGAGCATCTCGCCCAGGTTCGCCGTCGCGCGCAGTTGGTCGCCATACCGGCGGCCCATGTGCGCCATATCGATTCCGAGCACCCAAAACAGCCGGCCGGATTCACGCGCCGCGATGTCTCCCAAGGCCTCGAAAAATCCCGCCATGTGTTCGTTGTCCTCCGGCATGCCTTGTTCGTAGATGCTCTTGACGAACGGTCCGCACAAAATCGGCAGAATGCGTACGTTCGCGCCATAAAGATGCTGTAAGAAAACAATCTGAAACTCGATTGAATGTTCCACCGCGTGGCAGTAGTCCTCTATGCGAATCGCGCCATCCGCGCGGCGGCCGAGTTCGTCCACCAGGCCCACGTCCGTGCGCGCTTCGCCCATCGGCGTGACAAATTGCTTGCGTGTCAATCCAAATCGATCCGGCGCGCCATAATGCGACGTGCCCAAAATGACGAAGGTGCGCTCGCGTCCGTCCTTCGGCGGCAGAGAGCTGTACGCCGCGCGATAAGTCTCCCAGCCGCCATCCGGGCTCGCATGCGGGGCCGCTATGCCGATGATCTTCGCGTCGCCGCTGCACGCGCCGATACGCGCTTCGAGCAATCGAGACAACTCCGCCGGATTCGCCGGATACGCCGAGCCCGCGAAGATGGCTTCTCGCTTCGGCTCTCTGGCGAACTCGGCCTCGCGCCTCGCCTTCAGCTTCGTGTATGTTTCGTTCTCTAGAAATCCCGCCTCGTTCAGCGAATCGTATAAGTGCCGCTCTAAGTCGCCGACCTGAATCTCGCCCGTAATGCGAACCAGCTCCGAACGCAGATCGAGCGTTGTTTGCGCGCCGTCGAAACATTCGAGCGCGGCCACTAAAGGCGGCGGCACCAGCAGCGTCGCATCGCAATAGTGGTAGGGATCTCGTATGAAAAGACCCGGGCGCTTCGGATCGGGCGAAGGTTGAAAATCAAGGTTGAGTCGAAGTCGTGGCAGAACGTCGGACACGACTTATTTTCGCAGCCGATCGGGCGAGCAGTTCGATATCGTTTGAGGAGCAGGTATGCGGGGAATCGACAGGGTATTTGGATGGCTACTGGTGTTGGGCGGAGTGGGGCACGGCGCAGGTTCTTATCAGGCGTTCAAGAGTGCGCCGGGATCGCTGCTTTGGGCGCTTTCGGCTTCGTTCGCGATGTGGATGCTGGCGGCGATCAATCTGTTGCGAGCGGAGCGCCGCGGCGACCGGGCGCTTAGCGCGATCAGCCTGGCAGGATGCCTGATATGGTTCGCATTCGTGCTTTGGTTCGGGCGGATACTGGGAAACTTTTTCGATTTTCGGGTATGGGTAAACCTGGCGATTGCGGGCGTGTTGGCGATATTCAGCGCGCGAAGCCTGGCACGAGCAGCGTAATTCCCGGCTCGGGCGCGGCTTCTTATGATGGGAGTTGCCCACCAACAAACTGTTCCTCGTATTTGCGCTCACCGCGATCGGTTTATGCGCGCAGGCGCGGCGGCCGATTGAGATTACGGTTGACCTCAGCGATGCGCCGCGCAAGATGCTGCATGCGGAGCTGAAGATACCGGTCGAACCGGGGCCTCTCACGCTGGTGTATCCGCAATGGATACCGGGCGAGCACGGGCCCACGGGACCGATCGATAACTTGGCGGGAATAGTGTTCAAGGCCAACGGTCAGACGATTCCGTGGAGGCGCGACGACGTCAATATGTTTGCGTTTCACCTGACGGCGCCGGCGGGCGCGACGGTGTTGGAAGCGCAGGTGGATTTTCTCGCGACGGCGCCAGCGAGCGGATTTTCGGCCGGCGCATCCACCAGCCCGAACCTGGCGGTGCTGAGCTGGAACGAAGTCTTGTTGTATCCGGAGGGGACGGCGTCGGCGGAGGTGATGGTCCGGCCGTCGGTGAAAGTGCCGGAAGGATGGAAGTTCGGGACAGCGCTCACGCAGGCGGGGACAGAAAGCGGAGTAACGCATTTTGAACCGGCGCCGTTGAATGAGCTGGTGGATTCGCCGGTGCTCGCGGGGAGGTTCTTCAAGGAGATTCCGCTGGCTGAAGAGGTGACGCCGAAGCATTATCTCGACATGGCGGCGGATGGGCCGGAGGATTTGAAGGTGAGCGGCGATATGACGGCGGCGTTCAGCCACCTGGTGCGGGAGACGGGCGCGCTCTATGCTTCGCGGCACTACGACAGCTATCACTTTCTAGTGACGCTGAGTGACAGCGTGGCGCATTTCGGCCTGGAGCATCATCAATCGAGCGATGACCGCGTGGAGGCGCGAAACTTCCTGGACGAAGACTTAAGCCTGTTGAACGGCGACCTGTTGCCGCATGAGTTCACGCATTCGTGGAACGGGAAATACCGGCGGCCTGCGGGATTGTATACGACCGATTTCCAGCATCCGATGAAGGGCGATTTGCTGTGGGTGTACGAGGGGCTGACGCAGTATCTGGGCGATGTGTTGGCGGCGCGCAGCGGGATCTGGACGGAGCAGCAGTACCGGTCGTATCTGGCGGAATCGGCAGCGGAGCTGGATCATCGGCCCGGGAGGACGTGGCGCGATTTGCAGGATACGGCGACGGCGGCGCAGACCCTCTATGCAACAGGCGATGGATGGGACAACTGGCGGAGATCGGTGGATTATTACGCCGAAGGGGAGCTGATCTGGCTGGAGGTAGACACGACGATTCGCAAGCTGTCGGGAGGAAAGAAGAGCCTGAACGATTTCTGCGCGCGGTTTTTGGGAGTGGGCGGAAACGGGCCGCCGAAGACGGTCACGTATACGTTCGAAGATGTAGTGGAGAATTTGAAGGCGATTCAAGCGTACGATTGGGCGGCGCTGCTGAAGGAGCGGCTGGAGTCGAAGTCTCCGCGCGCGCCGCTCCGCGGGATCGCGGGCGGGGGTTATCGGATCGAGTACACGGATGAGCCGAACGAGTTTGCGCGAGCGACGGAGGGGCGGAACCGGGGAGTGAATGCATGGTTTTCACTGGGGCTGCTAGTGGAGGACAACGGGATCACGGACGTTCTGGTGGGGTCGCCGGCGTACGAGGCGGGGCTTGGGCCGGGGATGAAGCTGGTTGCGGTGAACGGGCGGCGAGCAAGCGACGATTTGTTGAAACAGGCGATACGGGATGCCAAAGGCGCGGGCGCGGGCGTGGAACTGATCGTGGAGAATGCCGGCTTCTTTAAGGTGGCGAAGATCGACTACCATGGCGGCGAGCGGTACCCGCATCTGGTAAGGGAAGCGGGGGCGCCGGGTTACCTGGACGAAATCTTGAAGCCTATGGTGAAGCGTCCAGCGGGCGCGCAGCAGGCCGAATAGTCAAGCGCTATTGGCGGTTTTGTCGGTGAGCGCGGCGACGCCGGGCAGCTCAAGGCCTGAGAGAAATTCGAGCGAAGCGCCGCCGCCGGTCGAAACATGGGTGATTTTGTCGGAAACGCCAGCGGCTTTGATTGCCTTTTCGGAATCGCCACCGCCAATGACGGAAATGGCGCCCGATTCGGCGACGGCTTTAGCCAATTCGACGGTTCCTTTGTCGAAGGGCGGCATTTCGAAGACCCCCATTGGGCCATTCCAGATGACAGTCTTGGCGCCCCGGATGATTTGGGCGTACTGTTCGATGGTCTGGGGTCCGATGTCGACGGCGATTCGATCCGGGCCGATGCGGGTGACCGCTTCCGAAGAGGCGCCGGGTTTGAGCTCCGAAGCGACGATGTGATCGGAAGGAAGCACCAGCTTGGCGCCGGCGCTTGCGAGAATTTTCCGGGCCAGATCGATCTTATCCTCCTCGATGAGAGAGCGGCCGGTCGGTTCGTTCTTGGCGCGCAAGAAGGTGTAGGCCATGGCGCCTCCGACCAGCAGCTTGTCGACTACGGTAAGAAGGTTTTGGATGACGCCGATTTTGTCTGAGACTTTGGCGCCGCCGAGCAGGGCGACACAGGGACGGTCGGGATTGCGAGTAACGCGGCCGAGCCATTCGAGCTCGCGGTCCATCAGTAGGCCGGCGGCGGCGAGCGGCACATAGGAGATCATGCCAACAGTGGAGGCGTGGGCGCGGTGCGCGGCGCCGAACGCATCATTGATATAGATGTCCGCGAGCGACGCAAGCTGTTTAGAGAAATCGGGATCGTTGGCCTCTTCCTCGGGGTGGAAGCGGAGATTTTCGAGCAGGAGGACTTCGCCCGGGCGCGGCTTCACGCGGGCGACTTCGAGTCCGGTGCAATCCGGAGCGAGAGGAACGGCTTTGCCGAGCAACTCCGATAGACGGGCGGCAACCGGGGCGAGGGTCAGGTTGGGAGTAGGTTTGCCCTTGGGGCGGCCAAGATGGCTGGCGACGATGACGGCGGCGCAATGCTCGATCGCATATTGGATGGTGGGAAGAGAGGCTCGAATGCGTTTGTCGCTGGTAATCTGGTTGCTATCATTCAGTGGAACGTTGAAATCAGTACGGATGAATACAGTCTTGTCCTTGAGGTCCAGGTCCTTAATGGACAACTTTGCCATTCAGCCATTGTAGGGGACGTGCGAAGCCAGTGCGGGTTGGACCTAGGGCGGGATCGAACGGCTAAGGAAATTCCGGTAGGCTGATTGCGGCCGAGCCGACGAAAAGAATCGGCGAGCGGTGAAGAAACTTTCGGTTCAGGCCGAATAGTACTTCAGGAGGGCCCCGGGGCTAAGGAGATCGCAGTTTTGGCTAGAGGAATGCAGGCATTTAGCACTATAATCCGTACAAACGCCTTTTAGTTCTAGATGGATGGTACAGGGGGTACCATGTAGGGTCGCGGACCCCGAGCTTCAGGGAAGTGTGGATGTCAACAACACCAATCCGTGTGTTAATCGCGGACGGACAACCGATAGTACTAGAGGGACTACGGGCCGTTCTAAACCGTCAACCGAGTATTGAAGTTGTGGCAGAGGCCGCAGATGGGATTGAGGCGATCGACAAGTGCGTGAGCCTCGATCCGGATGTCGTATTGATGGACGTGAAGCTGCCGAAGGTAGACGGGTTGACGGTGCTGCGGAGTGTCCAGACGCGAGCGCCGCGCTCGAAGGTGATCTTATTCGCCTCCGGCGAACACAAAGACGATTTCGTAGAAGCGATGAAGCTGGGCTGCTGCGGGATATTGCTGAAGGATTCGGCGACGAGCCTGATCGAAAAAAGCATTGTAAAGGTGCATGCCGGAGAGATTTGGCTGGATTCGACGACGACGGCGGCGGTGATCCGCCAGTTTGCGTCGCCGACGGAGTTTCCGGCAGCGCACGCCAACGGGAAACCAAACCGGGAGCGAGCGCAACTGAGCCAGCGCGAGCGAGAAATCATCATACTGATCTCGCAAGGGTATAAGAACAAAGAAATCGCCGAGAAGATGTTTATCACGGAGCAGACGGTAAAGAACCATCTGCACAATGTCTTCGACAAGTTAGGAGTTTCGGACCGGCTGGAGCTGGCGCTTTACGCGATCCATAACAGCCTGCACGTGAAGCCATAGGGCCGGGATAGCGTAACACGAAAGGGAGTGGTATTCCTGAGTCGGGTGCGCGACAATTTAGGGACACGACCTTCCAATTGAAAGTGGCCCGTTCTCGGCATGCCCAGGCTGCGCGAAGAAATCACAAGAAGTCTGCGTTGGCTCGGAAGACGCGTTGATTCGCGTCGACGGCTGCTCTCGCCGGAAGAGACGGCGATCCGGCCTGGCATGCGAGAAGGCCGGGAATTCGGCCCCTACCGGATCGAGCAGCACCTCGGTTCGGGCGGAATGGGCGACGTTTACCTGGCAATCGACACTCGCTTGGGGAGGCAAGTCGCGCTGAAGTTCTTGCCCGCCGAGCTGACCTCGGAAGAAGAAATGCTGCACCGCTTCCAAGAGGAAGCGAGAACGGCCTCGGCGCTAAACCATCCGAACATCCTGACGATTTACGATATCGGCGAAATCGGCGGCGATTATTTCATCGCGAGCGAGTACATCGACGGGATCGATCTGCGAGCAGCGCTCAACGAGCGAAGCATCGACGCGGCGCGAGCCATCGAGATAGCGGCGCAGATCGCCTCGGCGCTCGCGCAGGCCCACAAGGCCGGGATTGTGCATCGAGACCTGAAGCCGGGCAACATCATGCTACGGCAAGACGGCTACGTGAAGGTGATCGACTTCGGCCTCGCGAAACTGGTAGAGGCGCCGGCGCGGGGCGGCTCGCGGGGGTCTTTGACGCAGCCGGGATCGGTGCTGGGGACGGTGCATTATATGTCGCCCGAGCAAGCCAGAGGCGAAGAGCTGGACCGAAGAAGCGACCTCTGGAGCCTCGGCGTGATTTTGTACGAGATGGCGGCGCACAGGCGGCCGTTCGAAGGGCAAACCGATAGCCACGTAATCGTGGCGATTCTGGACCAAGACGCGCCGCCGCTGCCGGAGGGCCTGGGAGTCCCGGGTGGACTCGCGCAGGTTGTCCAAAGGGCGCTTCAAAAGGACCCGGCAAAACGGTATCAATCGGCAGGCGAATTCTGCGCGGAGTTGAGGCGCTTGCAAACGGGCGCGAGCGCGGAGAGAAGCATGCCGCTTTCAGTCGGGACGGCGCCGCGGGATTGGGGCCGCAGGGGGGCGCTCGGCGGCGTGGCGTTGGCGCTGCTGGCGGTTTGGGCCGTCTGGTGGTGGGGGCTCGGAGGCCGTTATCGTTTCACGAGTCCGGAGTGGTTCCAATTCGAGACGCCCGAGCGGATCACCTACGACGGAAACGTGCAGCTGGGCGCGATTTCCCCGGATGGAAAGTATCTGGCGTATGTCACCGGAGACGAAAGCGACGAGTTGCTGCGGATCCTGAAGCTGGAAGGGCGGCAAGGGCGCGCGCTTGCGATCGGGCAGGATCGGTGTATCGGACTGACGTTTTTGCCCGACGGGCAGGCGCTCTATTACGTATTGAAGAATCCGCGGGAAGAGCTGGGGCGTTTATATCGTCTCAAGCTTGGATCGGAAGTACCGACCACGATGGTGTTGGAGAACATCGATGGACCGGTGACGTTTTCCCCGGATGGGAAGCAATTCGCGTTCTTGAGGCGAGCCGAGGAACGGGGCTTAAGCGAGGCGTCGATCCTGGTGGGTTCGATGCAGAACCCGGCGGAGACGCGCCCCATTTTGAGCCGCGTGAATACGCAACTGCAAGAGCAAATGGCGTGGTCGCCGCGCGGAGACCAGATCGCGGCGATCGCGTTTCCCGCCCAGATGGATGCGCCGACCCAGCCCTCGATCTCGCTGTTCTCGTTAGACGGGCGGGAGCGCAAGCAGTTTTCGACTCGCGATTTGCGGACGTTGAGCTATCCGGTGTGGCTCGATCGGGGGCGTTCGTTGATGTTTTCGGGTCTTCCCGTGGGCGCCCAGTCGAAGCAGAAGCGGCTCGAACAACTGCATATCGCGACCGGTCAATTCCATGAACTGCCGTCGGCGCTGGCGTTCGATGGGCTAAGCGTAACGAGCGACGGTAGCGTGCTGGCAGCGGTCAGCTTAGACCAGCGTTCGTCGGTTTGGGTGGCTGAGGGGAATCGCCTGGACGCACCCCGGCGGTTGTTGCCGCAGTCGGAGGATATCGAAAACCTGTCGTGGCTCGGCGACGATGTGATTTTTCCGTCATCGCGCTCAGGGAATGTCAGCTTTTGGCGGATCAGGGGCGCGGGAGGCGTCGAGCCATTGGCCGGCTCGGAGCGATGCGTACAGACGGAACCCGCCGGCCTGGAGAGCGAGAGCGCGGTGATTTACTCGTCTAACTGCGCGACAGGCGGGGACGATTTCAATATCTGGCGGCTAAACCTAGATACGGAAAAGCGAGTACAACTCACGAGCGGGTCGAACTTCGATGGGCAGCCCGATGTCTCGAGAGACGGCCGATGGATCGTGTATTCATCCTGGCCCTCGAACAGCCCGTCGGTCTGGAAGGCGCCGGCCCGGGGAGGAACGCCGGTGCGGGTGTCCGCGCAACAGGCCCGTTATCCATTTCTCTCGCCGGATGGGCAGGAGATTGTCTGTCAGATCCGGGAGTTGAATGGCCTGTGGCACGTGGCGATCTTGTCGTTCGCAAATGGCGCGGTGCTGCGGGATTTCCCGGACTTGCCCGCCGGGGAGAAATCGCCGCCCGTACGGTGGAGCCCGGACGGCGGGGCATTGGAGTATGTTTCATCGCAGGGCGCCGCTTCGAACATTTGGCGAGAGCCGTTACATGGCGGCGCGGCCCGGCAACTTACTGCATCGGCGGAAGGGAACATCATTTATTTTTCTTGGAACTTAAACGGCACTAAGCTTGCATACATAAGAGGCCGAGCGGACAGCGATGTGATGTTATTTCGGCGCGCTCGGAATAAGTAGAGTACTGGAGACAAGCATATGGCGACTAATCCTGGAATTGGACCGACGGGGCCACACGAGGACAGTGGGCAGGCGGTATCCACGGGTAACGGGACGGCGGCGCAGACCGCGCTGGAAGAAACAGGACCAAGCACGGAGAAAGTAGAATCGCAGCCGGTTCGCGATATCGGGCCGACCGGACCTCGCAAGACCGGCTAGACGGAGACCCCGCGCGAGAAGGGTGGGGACATCGATACAATTAAGATGTCTCCCCTTCTCATATGACTGAACGTCAACTACGCCGGCAGGCGCTTGAAGACGCACTCGCCAGCCGCATTTTGGTGCTGGATGGAGCTATGGGCACCATGCTGCAGCAGCGGCATCTGACGGCTGCGGATTTTGGCGGCGCGGCGCTCGAAGGTTGCAACGAAAACCTTGTGATCACCCGTCCGGACGTGATTACCGACGTTCACCGGGCGTATTACGAAGCAGGCGCGGACGTGGTGGAGACGGATAGTTTCGGCGGCACGAAAATCGTGCTGGCCGAATACGGGCTGCAAGACCGCGCATATGAACTGAACTTCACGGCGGCGCGCCTGGCGCGGCAGGCGGCGGACGAATTTTCGAGCGCGGGGAAGCCTCGGTTCGTGGCGGGATCGATGGGGCCCACTACGAGAGCTATCAGTGTAACGGGCGGAGTTACGTTCGCGGAGCTGGTAGAGAATTTCTATGAGCAGGCGAAGGCGTTGGTGGAAGGCGGCGCCGATATTTTACTGCTCGAAACGTGTCAGGATACCCGCAATGTAAAAGCTGGCTTGCTCGCGATCGACCGGCTGGGACGCGAGTGGAATTATCCGATCGCTTCCATGGTGTCGGGCACGATTGAACCAACGGGTACAATGCTGGCCGGACAGACGGCGGACGCATTCTATACTTCGATCTCGCATGCGCAGTTGATTTCGGTGGGCTTGAACTGCGCGACTGGGCCTGAATTCATGACCGACCACATTCGGTCCCTTCACGAGCTTGCGACGACGCGGGTATCGTGTTATCCGAACGCGGGCTTGCCGGATGAAGAAGGCAAATACCTGGAAACGCCGACCAGCCTGGCGGGGCAATTGGAACGGTTTGTCGATCATGGCTGGCTGAATATTGTAGGCGGCTGCTGCGGCACGCGCCCGGACCACATACGGGCGATCGCGCGCATGGCGGAAGGCAAGAAGCCGCGCGAGCCGAAGACGCCGGCGCATCGCACTTACTTCTCCGGAATCGATTTGATAGAGGCGGAAGAGAGTAACCGGCCGCTGATAGTCGGAGAGCGCACAAACGTGATCGGCTCCCGGCTCTTCAAGACGATGGTCGGGGAGGAGAAGTGGGAAGAGGCGACGGAAGTTGCGCGCCGGCAGATTCGAAACGGCGCGCACGTGGTGGACGTGTGCTTGCAATCGAGCGACCGTGAGGAGCTGAACGACATTCCGCCGTTTTACGAGAAGCTGATCCGCAAAATAAAGGCGCCGATCATGATCGATACGACGGATGCGGGCGCGGTAGAGGCGGCATTGACGTATTGCCAGGGCAAGAGCATCATCAACTCGATCAACCTGGAAGACGGCGAGGAGAAGTTCGAGCGGATGGTCCCGATCGCGCGGCGGTACGGAGCCGCGCTGGTGGTGGGGTGCATCGATGAAGACCCGGTGCAGGCGCAGGCGTTCACGCGAGAGCGAAAACTGGCGGTGGCGGAGCGCTCGGTTGAACTACTGACGACGAAATATGGCGTGGCGGCGGAGGACATCGTGATCGATCCTCTAGTCTTTCCGTGCGCGACGGGCGATGAGAACTACATCGGCGGAGCGGTGGAGACGATCGAAGCCATCCGGTTGATTAAGCAGAAGATTCCGTACGTAAAGACGGTGCTCGGGATTTCGAATATTTCGTTCGGACTGCCGGCGTCGGCGCGCGAGGTGGTGAATTCCGTCTTTCTTTATTACTGCACGAAGGCGGGGTTGGATCTGGCGATCGTGAACTCCGAAAAGCTGGAGCGGTTTGCGTCGATACCGGAAGAGGAGCGCCGGTTAGCCGAGGCGCTGCTTTCCAATAAGCCGCCGGCGAATGTGCCGGCCGGGCATGCGAACGAGGCGGCACTCGAAGGCGTGCCGGAAGACTGGCGCGAGCAAACGCGCGAGCAGAAGATCGCGGTGAACCAGTTCCATATCGCGGCGATTGCGGAGCATTTCCGCGGCGCGTCGACGAAGAAAAAGAAGACCGGGGAGGGCTTGCCGCTGGACGAGCGGTTGGCGAATTACATCATCGAGGGAAGCAAGGACGGACTGGTTGCAGATCTGGAGTTGAAGCGGCAGGAGGGAGCGGCGCCGCTCGATATCATCAACGGACCGCTGATGGCGGGCATGGCGGAGGTGGGACGGCTGTTCAACAACAACGAGCTGATTGTGGCGGAAGTGCTGCAATCGGCGGAGGCGATGAAAGCGGCGGTCAATCATCTTGAGCAGTTCATGGAGAAATCGGAATCGAGCGCGCGCGGCAAGATTGTGCTCGCGACCGTGAAAGGCGACGTTCACGATATCGGCAAAAACTTAGTCGAGATCATACTCAGCAACAACGGATATGAGGTGGTGAACCTTGGCATCAAGGTTCCGCCCGAGGAGTTGATAAAGGCGTACCAGGCGCATAAGCCGGATGCGATCGGACTTTCAGGGCTGTTGGTGAAGAGCGCGCAGCAGATGGTGATCACGGCGGGAGACCTGAAGGATTCGGGCATATCGGTTCCGTTGCTGGTGGGAGGGGCGGCGCTTTCAGATAGATTCACGCGAACCAAGATTGCGCCGAGTTACGCGGCGGCGACGTTTTACGCAAAGGACGCGATGACGGGACTGCGGCTGATGAACGAAATCATGGACCCGGAGACGCGCGAGGAGGTGCTGACGGCCCATGTCTCCGGCGAGCCGGCTGGAGAATCGGGCGCGCGCGAGCAGACGCCGGCGGTCGGGCGGGACGAAACGCGGAGTCCAAAGGTGCGAATCGATCTTGACATTCCGGCGGCGCCATATCTGGGCCGCAAGATTCGCGCCATTCCGCATCTCGCGGAACTATGGAGCTACATCAATCCGTTCATGCTGTACGGGCGGCATCTGGGATTCAAGGGTAACTTCGAGAAATTGCTGGGGGAGAGGGACGCCAAGGCGCTGGAGCTGTTCCACAACATGGAAGAAGTGAAGCGGGAAGCGGCGGGATTCATGCGGGCGCGAGCAGCGTGGCAGTTTTTCGAGGCGGAGCGCGAGGGCAATACGCTGCATTTATTCTCGCCCGGCGGCGGTTCGCCCATTGAGAGTTTTCGCTTCGGGCGGCAGTCGAAATCGGACGGGTTGTGCCTGAGCGATTATGTGCTGGACCCGCAAGACGGGCGCCGGGATCACATTGCCATGTTCGTGGTGACGGCGGGCGAAGGGATTTTGGAGCGATCGCAAGAGGCGAAAGAGCGCGGCGAGTTTTTCAAGGCGCATGCGCTGCAGGCGCTCGGATTGGAGACAGCGGAAGCATGCGCGGAGTGGCTGCATCGGCGGATTCGCGAGGATTGGGGTTTTCCCGATTCGCCGACGATGACGATGCATGAGCGATTTACGTCGCGGTACCGAGGCAAGCGCTACAGCTTTGGGTATCCGGCGTGTCCAAACCTGGAAGACCAGGCGAAGCTATGGCGCCTGCTGAAGCCGGAGGACATTGGAGTGCAATTGACCGAAGGGTTCATGATGGATCCGGAAGCAAGCGTTTCGGCGCTAGTCTTCCAGCATCCCGATTGCGTGTACTTTAGCGCGGCGGAAGAGTTAGAACCGGCGTTCGCTTAATAGGCGCCGCACTTAGTTTGTCTAAGTAAGAGGGCGGATGGGAGGTTACTTGCCAGCTCGGCGAGCGATTACTTCCGATTGAGTGGCGCCGCCGGTGAAAGTGGTTGCGCGAAGCAAGAGCTCGAAGTAGCGCGGAGCGCCGGAAGGATCGATGCCGGCGAGCTTCAGTTCGCGTTCGAGGCGCGACCGGTCGAGGAGGAATTCGCCAGCGGCCGTGGTGGCGCCGAGAGTGGTTCCCGCGATAAGCAGGACACTGCCAGGTTCCGAAATACCGGGCAGGAATACTAAGTGAGCATAAGACCAGTGATGTTGATCGTCGCCGGGGGCCGGGTAATCGGGTAACTCGCCCCGGCGGGGCGCTTTGTTGTGAAAGGTGATGGCGCGCTCGGAATTGAAATCGAACTGGAAATTCAGGCGATCGGTATAGAGCTGCGCCCAGGGGTTGCTGATAGGGCTGCCGATCAGAATAACGTTGTGGCCTTTGAAATCGGATAGCTGGAGCTGATGGCCGGAACGCAGGAAGGTGCGAGAGAGAACAGAGGCGTTGCTGCGCATGATGAGCGCGGCGATGGACATTTCATCCGCATTGGTGTTGTTGAAGCGATTGAACATGTCCTGGAAGATGGCCCGAGACTTGTCCGGCATTTCCGGGTAGGAGCGCACAATGTAATCGTTCACCGCGATGCGCTGGCCGGAGAGAAGAAGCATCTCAAGGACAGAAGAGTCGCTGGTGACGATGTAAGTGTCGAGCGCGCTATCGAAGAGGGCTGAAAAGGGCAAAGCCGGAGGGCGCGCTACAGGGCTGGCGGGAACAGTGCGCCAGTGGAGTGCGAGGAAAAAGGCGGCGAGAGCGGAGGCGAACAGAAGCGCGCAGATGAATTTGTAGAAACGAAGAGACCGGGCGAGCCGCGGTTCGGCGGAAAGGGCCGGAAGGGAGGACGGCAAAGGAGCCGGCCCGACTTTCGTCGCGGAAACCGGCGCTGGAGCGGGTTCGCGCTCGATGGGCACGGAGCGGCGCTCGAACGACAGCGAGTAGCCGCCTTTGGGCATGGAAACGGCGAGAGGTTCGTGCTTGCCTTCGGTTTCGAAATACAGGTCCAGGCGCCGGCGCAGGTTGCGCGCTTCGGCGCGGACGATGCTGTCCTGAAGGTCGTAAGAACCGGAATCGCGATGGAAAACGTTCTCCGCGATGGCCTGCTCGCGAACACCTTCGAGGCGATTCGCGATGGTGCAATCGGCTACATAGAGGAGAAATTCGCGCTGGCGGGGAGCTCTTCGGAACGAATTGCTTTCGGCTATGCGCCGAACAAGCTGGCGCTTTTCGGAGATGTCGAGCGTCTCGGGGGCAAATGCTTCACCTCGCATCCCGAGACGATCATAGCAGGGCGCAAGAAGCAGCACTGCTGGAATACGGGCGCATTTAGAGCATCGATTGAACGTGATCCACCCGTGCTTTTACGGGTGAAAAGGTTGAGTTCACGGGTAGATCGGCGGAGTTTACGGTTAATTCACTTTTGCTCGACCGAACGCGCTGCTAGTTTCAAGGCAGTTCGAGGTGGGAGCTTTCCATGAAAAACTTGCAGAGCACATTCGCGCTCCTGGTGTTAGGGGCGGGCGCCGCACTCATTGCGGGACTTTCCCCGGCCCAGGAATTTCGCAGCACGTTGAGCGGCCATGTAACGGACCCGAGCGGGGCCGCGGTGCCCGGGGCGGCCGTCCGCGCCGTTAATACCGCAAGCCAGCAAACCTATTCGGCCACGACGACCGGTTCCGGCGATTATTTGATTCCTTACGTACTGCCCGGAACTTACAAGGTGAGCGCCGCCGCCTCCGGGTTCAAGGAGCAGGTGAACCAAGGCGTGGTGCTCGAGGCAGGCGAGGCGTCCGTGTTGAATTTTCATCTGGAGATCGGCACGTCGAACCAGAGCGTCGAGGTGACGGGCACGGCGCCACTGCTGGATGCGGAGAACGCGGTGCAGAATTATGTTCTTTCGGGGCGGGAACTGGAGAACGTTCCGTTGAACGGACGACAGATATACACGCTGGTGGGAACGACGCCGGGCTCGCAGTTCCTGCAGACACAGTTTGGAGCGTCGGGTTACTCGGGAACGCGCGGCTGGGATGTATCGAACAATTACACACTGGGCGGCGGGGTGCAGGGATATCAGCAGTTCACGCTGAATGGCTCGAATATCACGGAGCAGAATAACGGGACCGGCACCTGGGAGATTGCTCCGAATGTGGATGCGCTTCAGGAAGTGAGCATCCAGACGACGGAGTACGATGCGCGCTACGGGCGGTCGAGCGGCGGCTTCGTGAACATGGTGGTGAAGTCAGGAAGCAACCAGTTTCACGGCGATTTGTATGACTATCTGGAAAACGGCGACTTGAACGCCAATAACTTTGAAAATAATCTAAACGGGATTCCGACCCAAAAGACTCAGCAGAATCAGTTCGGCGGGACCTTTGGCGGGCCGGTGATCAAGGACAAGGTATTCTTCTTTGGTTCTTTCGAAGGGTATGTGGAGAATATCCCATTCACGACACTTACAAGCGTGCCCCCGGCTTATCTGCGGCCGTCGGGAAGCAGCGGAGTGAACTTTACGCCGAGTGGGTATACGATTTACCAACCGAATTCGACATATTGCAGCACGGGCGGGCCGGTGAGCAACTGCTCGGGCACGCTGTTACGGCAGCCGTTTCCGAACGATACGATTCCCGCATCGCAGATCAGCCCCGTCGGGGCGGCGCTGATCAATCTTTACCCCGCGGCGAATACCAACGTCAACGGATTGACGAATAACTATATCGCGGACGTGCCGGACAGATATCGATATTGGCAGCCCATCGCTCGCGTGGATTACGACACCAGCGATAAGACCCGATGGTACAGCCTGTTCGCTTTCCAGCACGGCACGGAGTTCCGCAATGTAAGCGGATTCCCGCCGCCCGCTGAGAACGGCAATATCAATACGATGCGCCAGGAGCTGTTGGCTAGTGAAGATATGACTCATATCTTCTCGCCGACATTAGTGATGGATGTCCGAGCTTCCTTCTCGCGATTCCAGGATCACTTTCCCGACGGCGATTTGGTCAACCAGCCGAACCCGAGCTCGATCGGCTTGAACATGCCGAACATTCCGACGAGCACATTGAAGCTGCTGCCGGAAATTACGTTCAACCAGACTTATCCACAGATCGTCGGAAACCAAGTAACTAACGATGTGTATAACAACTACATTCTGGATGTGGATTTGACGAAGACCGTCGGTAAGCACACGATTCATTTCGGCGGCGAGGCGGGGTTATACGATTGGGGGCAGCCGAATACCGTAGGGCACCCCAATGGCGACTTCGAATTTGGAACAAATACGCTATTTACTCAAGACAATCCATATTCGAGGGGAATCGTTCCTGGCATCAACGACGGGAACGTGCTCGCGGACCTATTGCTGGGCGACCCCGACAGCGGAGGCGTGGATTGGAATCAATCGACGTGGACGCACTTTCCCGCGGTTGCGTTCTACGGTCAAGACGACTGGCACGTGATCAATCGGCTGACGCTGAATATAGGGCTGCGGTACGACATTCAGTTCGGGCTGCGCGGCAACGGCTTGAACCGCGGCATGTGCCTGACGTGCTTGAATCCCGTGAGCAACGATCCGACTTATCAGGCGAACCTTACGGCGGACTCGGCTGCGCTGGCCGCTGCCGGAATTAATGTATCTTCGCTGCGGGCCGTATACGGCGGCGTGCTGTTTGCGGGCGCGAACGGTCAGCCGCAAGATGCCTACAACACGGATTACAGCAATCTTGGCCCGCGATTTGGATTTGCTTATCAACTTACTCCGAAGACCGTGCTTCGCGGCGGTTACGGGATTATGTATGCCGTGGGGCTGGAGGGCGGCTCCAATGTCGGCTTCAACCAAACGACGCCTTACGTTGCGACAACGAACGGCGGAATAACACCGACTAACTTGTTTGCATCGGGCAATCCATTTCCGGCCGGAGCGGAAGCGCCGCTGGGCGCGGCGGGAGGCCTGCTGACGGCGGTTGGCAACCAAGCTACGTTCGACTTTCCAGGGCGGCGGATTCCCCGATCGCAGCAGGTATCGCTCGGCATTCAACGGGAGTTGGGCAGCAGCATGTTATTAGATGTGAGATATGCGGGTAACTTCACGGACCGGTTACGCACGACCGCTTATTCTGGCGCCGTTGGGGCGGTGTGGATCAACGCGGCATGGTCCAAGCAAATGGACAATGCGGCCATCGCGAATCCCAATGTCTACAATCAGCCGGTTCCAAACCCCTTTTATGGCGTGCCAAGTATCCCGACTAGCAGCACTCTTGGCTCCTCGCCGACGCTGCCGGAGTACTATTTGACGCTGCCGTTTCCGGAGTTTCCGGGCGCCTTGGGAGATTACGACGATCCCTTGGGCAAGAATTGGTATAACTCCATGGAAGCGCAACTTACGAAACGCTTGAGCCATGGCGTGAGCCTTCGCGCTGCCTATACTTATTCGAAAACGATGCAGGCGGCAGGATACGAGAATGGCTGGCCGTATCAAGATCCGAACCTCCTGTATCAAATTTCTCCAACGGACCGCACACATGTATTCACGCTTTCGGGCGTGTACAACTTGCCCTCCATCAAGAGCGATAGTACCGGAATGCGCGTTCTGGGCGCGGTAGTGAATCATTGGGTGGTGAGCAATGTGCTGACGGCGGAGACCGGATTCCCTTTACAACTGCCAGGCGGGTACTACTATGAGAGCAACCATAGTTGGACACCAACGGGTGGACCGACTATGTCGCAGTGGCTGTATAACTGCAATGGCAACCCGTTGAACTGCTGGGTGCCGCTGCAGAACAATTTCGCTCTAAACAATCTGCCGCAATACATTTCGACGATACGCCAGCCGCAGGTTCCGAATCTGGATGTTTCCGTTGAGCGAAATTTTCCGATTACGGAGCAGATGCACATTCAGTTTCGAGCCGACGCGTTCAATATCACGAACAGCGTGCTGTTCAATGGCGGCGCAGGCTCGAATGGTTTCGACAACAATCCATTTGACGGGCCGCCCGTGAAGACGCCGCAAGGTTATTACACCGGATTCGGAACCATTGCGCCGTTCCAGAACAATTTTCCGCGAATACTTCAGTTCTCGCTTAAGTTCTACTTTTGAGAGGTCATCTTCTTGATGAAGGCGACCTCGGCGGGCCGGTAGGGCTTGCCGTTCGGATAGAAGATGTCGTGAAACCACATAGCCGGGGGATGATCGATGTAAGGATGCTGCCAGGAGTCCCAAGGCAGATAAGTTTGGGTCTTGCCCTGAACGAAGCCCCAGTTGATCGCGCCCACGTTGAATTGCTTGGCAAGTGGCAGGATGCCCTCGAAGGTGCTGTTTTCTGGGCGCGCCATATATTCGGTGCAGATGATGGGACGGCCATATTGCTGGAGCCATTTCACGTGGGTCTCGAAGTTAGCCGGCGCGCTGTAGTTATGAAAGGAAGTAATATCCGATAACTCCAACTGCTCTTTGGCCATGGGTTCGAGCTTGGCGGGATCGGACCAATCGCCGTGCCAGACGCCGCTCGTGAGCGGCTGCTGAGGATGGGTGCTGCGGGCCCAGGTGAACGCCTGCGGCAGCAGCGCGAGGACAAGCTGGACCTTGTTCTTAGGCTCGAACTTGTTATAGCTCGGGTTGTTCGTGTTATCGGGCTCGTTCCAGACGTCCCAGCCGAGCACGCGCTGGTCGTGGCCGAAGGCGCCGACGACGCCTTTGACATAGGTTTCGAGACGGGGGTACTGAGAAGGATCTTGCAGGGCCGCGGCCCCGGGACTTTGCAGCCAGCGAGAGTTATGAATGCCGGGCTGGGGCGGCGGCTGCTTGCCGAGATGCGGATTGGGGTCCCAGACCGAATCGAAGAGCACGAATACCGGCTTGATCTTGTGCTTATCGCAGATGCGCAGAAACGTATCGATCCGCTTCTTAAAGCCTTCGCTGTCCTGTTGCCAGAGCAGATCGTGCAGGAAGACGCGCATGGTGGTCATGCCCAGGCCTTGCGCCCAGCCGAGCTCGGTATCGATGCGCTTGGGGTTGAAGGTATCGGCCTGCCACATTTCAAGTTCGTTCGAGGCATAGGAAGGAATGTAGTTGCTTCCTACTAACCAAGGCTGGCGGGCGTACCAGGCGCCAGCGTCGCTTGCAGTCCAGCGTTCGATACCGATCTGGCCAGCATCCTGGGCGAGCAGCAGAGCGGATGCAAGGAGCGCGATGAGCGCGAGGGAGCGGGCATAAAAATTTCGCATGAGGTTTGCGGTATAGATTTTATCTTGTGAGCCGGGGAGGCTCGCAGGTAACGCTTGATGGCCCGTTCGGTCTAAGGAACAGCATCCAGCAGGACGGCGGCACGGAGGCTCGTGTTTTTACCGGGCCCTGTTGGGAGAGGTTTGACTTTAGGGGCGTGTATGAAGTTACTCAGCTTGAGGATGGTGGTGCTGACGGCCGTCTGCGCGGCCATGGCGTTGGCACAGACGAATCGCGGATCGATTACAGGAACCGTGACTGACGCGAGCGGCGCGGGAATCCCCGGCGCGCAGATTACGGCGCTGGGGAGTGAGACGGGAACGGCTTACTCGACAGTTAGCACTGGAAGTGGAAGTTATAGCCTCCCGCAGGTGCAGGTGGGGACTTATGACATCACTGCGACCGCACCCAACTTTCATTCGACTAAGCATGTTGGCGTTATAGTGCAGATCAATACGCCGACGGTGCTGAACCTCCAACTGAACGTTGGACAGACCGCGTATACGGTGAACGTGATAGGAAACGCGCCGACGGTGCAATCGACCACTTCGGATATCGGCGCGGTCGTTACGCCGGAGCAGGTGGAGCAGTTACCGCTATCGCTGGGCGGAGTGGGCGCGTTCCGGTCGCCAGAGGCGTTCGAGTTTCTGCTTCCAGGAGTAGTGGGCCCGGGAACGGCGAATAACTCGAACGGGATTTACGTACAGAAGACGAGCGGCGGGCAGAACTTCGGCGATGACGTGGAGTTGGACGGATCGAGCGCGGTGCGGCCGGACAACAATTCGACTTTCGATGAGACGGCGCCATCGGTGGATGCGCTGCAGGAGTTCAAAGTGGAGACCGCGACGCCGCCGGCGCAGTTCGACCGGACGACGGGCGGGGTGAGAAGCTTCACCACACATTCGGGCACAAATTCTTTTCATGGGAGCGCGTACGACATCCTGCGCAACACGGACCTGGACGCCAATACTTACTTTAACGACTTGGGGTTGGGCGCCTGCACGAACGCCACCTGCCGCGGGACTTACGCGACGCCCAAAGATATCAAGAACGACTACGGAGTGACGATGGGCGGCCCCGTAATTATTCCGGGGATTTACAACGGCAAGGACAAGACGTTTTTCTTCTTCGCATGGGAGCAGTTGCAGTGGCCGCGCAGCTCGACGGTGACCAGCTCGGTGCCGACCGCGGCTGAGAGGGGCGGCGATTTTTCGGCCATACTGACGGGTAATTCGATTGGGACGAACCCCTGCACGGGCGCGACGGTTTATGCCGGACAGATCTTCGATCCGCGATCTACATCCGCGAGCAGCGGCGGAACGCCATGCCGGACGGCGCCGTTCGCGGGCAACGTAATTCCGACGAGTCAACTGAACCCGGTCGCGCTGGCCGCGCTTTCGTATCTGCCGGCGCCGAATCTTCCGGGACTGCAGAATAACTTCAGTTTCCGGGAAGGTTTTCCTACGAATAACACGACTTATACGGTGAGAATAGACCAGAACCTTGGGACTTACGACAAGATTTTTGCATCGTACGACACGCGCCAGAACACGTTACTGACGGGCGGGAGCCCGGCGTTCCCATCGCCGATCGATCCGAATACGTGGGTGCAGGATTTTGTGACGCATTACGGGCGGTTCGGGTGGGACCACACGTTCAGCCCCTCTGTACTGAACCACGTGAACCTGGGATTCAGCCGTTTCAACAGCAGCAATCTCACGCCAGCGGCGCTCCAAGGAATTGATTGGCCGGCCAAGCTTGGAATCGCGAATGTGAACGGGCCGGCCTTTCCGCAGTTCAATATCGGTAGCGGGTTTCCGAGCCTCGGCCAAGAGCGCGCCGATGACACCATCAGCAACGTTGGAGAAGTATCGGACACGTTGACCTGGGTGAAAGGGCGGCACACGATCAGCATGGGCGGCGACTACAGATGGATGCAGTTGAACAATCTGACGCAGGACGCCAACAGCGGATATTACAACTTTTCGAATGCGGAGACGGCCGCGGGGCCCGGCGTGCTCGCGAGCCAGGGTGGATTCGGCTTCGCGAGCTTCTTATTGGGGCAGGTGGATAGCGCCGGCTTGACGGTATTTGCACATTATCCTAGATACACGCAGAATTACTACGCGCTGTTTGTTCAAGACGATTTCAAGGTTAGCCAGCATTTGACTTTGAACCTGGGGCTGCGATGGGATGTCGACCAGCCGCGCAAGGAGGCGGATAACTTCACATCGAATTTCGACCCGATGCTGCCGAATCCGGGCGCGGGAGGATTGCCGGGCGCGCTGATCTTCGCTTCGAACTGCAATGGATGTAACGTGCGATGGGCGAAGACGTTTCTGGACGACTTCGGGCCGCGCATCGGGTTCGCTTACTCGCCGGGCGACAGCGGGAAGACAGCGGTTCGAGGAGCTTACTCGATCTTCTATGGGCCGCTTTATTATGCGGATTTCGGCAATAGCGTCAATGCGGGTTATACGGCGTCGCCAAACCCGGTATCGCCCAATGGATTCTCGCCGGCGTTCAATTTGTCGAGCGGTTTCCCGGCATATGCGGCCCCACCGACGCTCGATCCGGCGATTCGGAACGGGCAGAGCGTCGATTACATTTCGCCCGGATTCGGCAAGCCGCCGATGATACAGAGCTGGAGCTTCCAGGTGCAGCAGCAATTGGCGACCGACTTAATCATGAGCTTAGGATATGTCGGTAATAAGACGCAGAATTTACGGTCGGCGGCAGCGGATGGAATGTATAACAACATACCGGTGCAGGACTTGGCGCTGGGCGAGAACGTACTCAGCGCACCGGTGGGTTCACCGCTCGCAGATGCAGCCGGGGTCTCGGCGCCGTATGCGGGATATATGGGCTCAGTTGGGAATGCGCTGCGGCATTATCCTCAGTATCTGCGTATCAACTCGGACTGCTGTTTGGAAAACGACGGGATGTCGACCTTCAACGCTCTGGAGGCGATGCTGCAACGCAGATTTCATAACGGACTCAACTTACAGCTCTCTTATACCTGGTCGAAGACGATTACGGATGCGGACAGCATGCAGCCGTGCTGTAACGCCGGAGGCGGATTGTATCAGGACCCATATAATTTATATCTGGAGAAATCCATCAGCAGCCAGGATATTCCGCAGAATGTCACGGCGAGCTTCATTTATGAACTGCCCATCGGCAAAGGGAAGGCATTGTTGAACCGTGGCGGGGTCGTGAATGCAATCTTCGGCGGCTGGCAGATCGGAGCGATATTGCGTTACGAGAGCGGGCAGCCACTGCCATTCTATTGCGCCTCCGACAGCTTCAGTCCGGGCTGGGACGATTGTTTCCGCTTCAATCCGACTCCGGGACAGTCGGTCTATAACAGCGCCATCAACCAACCCGGATACAATCCGCTGAATACGCCGTACTTGAATAACGGTTACTTCACCGATCCCAATACAAATCCTAATGCGCCGATCGTGTTCGGCCAACTTTCGAGAGTGACAGGCTTTCGGATGCCGTGGTACGACAACGAAGATGTCAACCTGTCGAAACGGTTCAACTTCACGGAACGGGTAAATTTACAGATCCGAGCAGACGCGTTTAACGTAGCCAATCGACACGTATTCGCCCAGCCCTATAACCTGGGGCCGCAGCCGAATAACCCGACGACGAACTTCGGCTACGTGAACGGAACCGTAGATTCGCCGAGAGCGATTCAGTTAGAAGCGAGGATCGTTTTCTGAGTCCGGCCGGGCGCGCAGCGGTATTCTAGCTGTTATGCCACAGACGGATATTGAAGCAAAGGAGCATTCGATCCGGCATCGGGTTCGCAAGGCGCTCGCGCTGCGGACAGGGCTTGCGGAAGAAGATGCTTCCGTCGGGGCGTTGCCGCAGATTACGAATGGCGATGAAGAACGATATTCGGATAAGTGTGGCACTTACACGAAGGGCGTGAAGCAGGCAGCGATCGGGGTGGTGGACCCGGCGGCTTACAGGACGTTCAAGAAAGCGTTGGATCGGGGAACGCCACAGGATTTCGAGCAGATCCTACTGGGCGGACCGCGCACGCTGAACGGGCCGCAAGCCGGACTCGCGTATTACTTGTCGTGCCTGGACGCTATCCAGTTTGCAGTTCCGCCGGCGCCGGCTCTGGCTAGCGACTGGTATGCAACGGAGTTAGTGGAGCTGTATTGGGCCTCGCTGCTGCGCGATACGGCATTCACGGACTACGGCGCCAGTTCGTTTGCAAAGGACGCGGCGAAGGAGTTATCGGGACTGCCCGAATATAAGGGACCGAGGGACGGAAGCGGACAAGTAACCACGGACCTGCTCTTCCGCGGAGGGTTTCCAGGCGAGACGATAGGGCCGTATCTATCGCAGTTCGCGGTGCTGGCGACCAGCCTGGGCGCGCTGCCGATTACGCAAAGGTACACAACGTCGAAGGCCGGGGTGGATTTTATGCTAGATCCGACGACGTTCCAACAAGTTCAGAACGGCATATCGACCGGGCTATCGATTACTCCCGAGGCGCCGGTTTACCTGCACGACGCGCGCGGCCTGTCGGCCTACACACATGTGGATGTGTTGTATGAGGCTTACTTTATGGCGTACCTGGTTCTGAATACGATCAACGCGCCGTTCAATCCGGGGAATCCATATACAAAGTCGAAGACACAAAACGGATTCGGCACTCTGGGGCAGCCGGATGTTGTCACGACGATGGCGGCGGCTGCGCGCGAGGCGTTGAATGCGGTTTGGCTCCAGAAATGGTTTGTGCATTTGCGGCACAGGCCCGAATCGGGCGGCGCGATTGTGTACTTGGCGAAGACAGGCCAAGCGAATACGGTAGAGGGGCAGCTCAGCTCGGTGGCGCTAAATTCGAACGCGGTTCAGACAAGTTACAACACTAACCATAGTTACTTCCTATCGCAAGCCTTTCCAGAGGGGTCGCCCACGCATCCGTCGTATCCGACGGGTCACGGCACAGTGGCGGGCGCATGCATCACGGTCTTGAAGTTCTTCTTCGATGGAACATTTAATATCCCGAATCCGCAAGTTCCTTCTCCGGATGGACAGACGCTCAGCAGTTACTCAGACGCCTCATTAGACGTCAACGGCGAACTCAACAAGCTGGCCCGCAACATCAGCTTCGGCCACGGCATTCACGCCGGCATCCACTGGCGCAGCGACACGGACACATCGATTGAGATAGGCGAAGCGGTGGCGCTGAGCTATCTCAGAAATCTGGCGAAGACCTACAACGAGAACTTCACCGTTACACTGCAGAAAGTAGATGGGAGCACCGCGACTATTTCAAACGAGTAGCAAAGCCGTTGTCCTGACCCTGGCGGCAGTGAGCGGACTTGCGCTCGCGCAGGATACATTCACAAATCCGATTCGCGATTCGGGGCCGGACCCGTGGATCGAGTATCGCGACGGCGCTTACTTTCTGATGACCACCACCGGTCATGACCTGACTATCTGGAAATCATCGACATTAGGCGGGTTGAAGAACGCGCCGCCACATCCGGTGTGGGCGCCGCCCTCGGCGACGGCGCCGTATGCAAGCGATGTATGGGCGCCGGAACTGCATTGGATGGACGGGAAATGGTACATCTATTTCGCAGGCGACGCGGACAAGCGGAACGACACGCATCGCATTTGGGTGTTGGAGAATCCCGCGAGCGATCCGACAGAGGGGACGTGGACGATGAAGGGCGAACTGGCGGACCCGTCGGATAAGTGGGCCATCGACCCCTCGGTTTTCGAGAACAACGGGCGATGGTATGTGGTCTGGTCGGGGTGGCCGGGCGATACGGACGGCGTACAGAACATCTATATCGCGCGACTGAAGAACCCGTGGACGATCGAGGGGAACCGGGTCTTGCTATCGACGCCGACGTACGAATGGGAAGAACACGGGCCGGTGAAAGTGGATGAGGGGCCGGAGGTTCTGAAGCACGGCGGCAAGCTGTTTCTCACGTTTTCAGCGAGCCACTGTTCGACGGACGATTACGAGCTCGGAATGTTGACGGCGTCGGCAGACAGCGATCTCTTGAATCCCGAATCGTGGAAGAAATCGGCGCGGCCGGTGTTTTCCGGGTCGGCGGAGGCGCAGGCGTTCGGGACGGGACACAACGGGTTCTTCGAATCGCCCGATGGGAAGCAGGACTGGATCGTTTACCACGCAAATCCGGGACCCGATGAGCATTGCGGCGCGATGCGTTCGACGCGCGCGCAGCCCTTCACCTGGAACGCCGACGGGACGCCGAACTTCGGGCGGCCGGCGCCATTGGGCGCGGCGGTCGCGGCGCCGTCGGGCGAACGGGTTCACTGAGCGGAGTGGGCCGGCTGAACGAGGGGGAGCAACTCGCGGGGCCGATGGATCAAGACATCCGGCGGGTCGAGTTCGAAACCTTCGGGCTGAAAACCCCAGGCGACGCCGCAACAGCGAATGCCGGCATTACGGGCGGTTCGGACATCTACGCCGCTGTCTCCGACTAGTAGAGTAGCGGCGGCGCCGACAGCGGCTTCGGACATAAGAGCGAGCGCTCCGGCAGGGTCGGGCTTCTTGGCGGGGAAGCTGTCGCCTCCATAGACGCGCAAGAAGAGCGGAGCGAGGCCGAGCGCGGCGAGGATGTCTGTGCTGATGCGTACGGGCTTGTTGGTGAGGACGGCGAGCCGGTGGCCGGATTGAGAAAGCTCGAGAAGCGTTTCGCGCACCCCGGGGTAAAGGCGCGTGTGTTCGAGCGCATGGGAGCGGTAGAACCGCAGGAAGAATTTGAGGGCGTCGGCGAGCCGCTCCTCGGGGAGATGACCGCCCATGGCGCGCTGGATGAGCACGGCGGCGCCGCTGCCGACGTACGAATAGATGAGCGCGGGATCGATTTCAGGCAAGCCAAAGCAGCGGCGAGTGGCGTTCATCGATACAGCCAAGTCATGGGCAGAATCGATGAGCGTTCCGTCGAGATCGAAGATAAGGAGCATGGGGGCGTAGTTGCACTAGACCGCTTGAGAGCGCCTGGGGGGCTGCGGCTGCGAATTGCGCCAGAGCTGTTTGAGATTTTCCATCTGTTCGGTGAAAGCGTCCTTGAGTTCGCGCGGAGCGACCGAGGCAAGCCAGGAGGATACTTCGCCGGCATAGGGCATCAGGCGGGAGTTTTCAAGGTAAGCGGGAGTGGGTGACGGGGAATAGGCGACGAGGATGTCGACGAGAGCGGCCACGATTAGGGCGCCGCGCAGGAATCCGGCAAAGCCGCCGAGCATGTGATTGAACCAGGAGAGGCCGATCCAACGGAACAGGCGGGAGAGCAGAGCGGCGATAAGGGCGCCGAGGATCATCACGCCCAGGAAGATAACCAGGAAGCCGAAGAAATCCGCGAGGATGGGCGTCTTTGCCCAGGGCGAAAGTTTCTCGGCAACGATTCGATAGAACCAGAAGCCGGCGATTAAGCCGACGATGGTGGCGACGATGCCGACGACGACGCGAGCGAGGCCCGCCCGCAGGCCTGCCATGGCCGACCATAAGAGAATCACGACGAGGACAATATCGAACCAGTTGAAGGGCATCGTCTATCCGGGCGCTGGCGCAAGCGACTGCTGCCCGGCGAGGCGCGAGAAGGCCTCCAGGTATTTGCCGGTCGTCTTGCGGATCACTTCCTCAGGAAGTACGGGCGCGGGCGGCTTTTTGTTCCAGGCGAGGCTTTCGAGGTAGTCGCGAACGTACTGCTTGTCGAAGGAGGCTTGCGGCTGGCCGGGGCGATAGGAGTCCGCCGGCCAGTAGCGGGAGGAATCGGGAGTGAGGACCTCGTCGGCGAGAACCAGATCGTCGTCGACGAACCCGAATTCGAATTTGGTGTCGGCGAGGATGATGCCGCGCTCAAGCGCATAGGCGGCGGCGCGGCGATAGATGTCGAGGGTAAGGTCGCGAAGCTGGCCCGCGAGATCGACGCCTAACAGATTGGCGACATACCGAAAGGGGACGTTGACATCGTGGCCGGTTTGGGCCTTGGTGGCGGGCGTGAAGATGGGTTCGGGAAGACGATCGCTTTCGCGCAAACCGGGTGGGAGCGGAATGCCGCACACGCGGCCCTGGGCCTTATATTCTTTCCAGCCGGAGCCGGCGAGATAGCCGCGGGCCACGCATTCGACTTGAATCATCTGCGCCTTGCGGACTAGCATGGAGCGGCCTTCAAGCAGCGCCCGGCGGCGAGCGAGCTTCCGGGGATACCGGTCAAAAGAGGCCGCGACCAGGTGAGAGCGAACGGCAGGCTTGAGGAATTCAAACCAGAAGAGCGACATCTGGGTGAGGATGCGGCCTTTACAAGGGATGCCGCTGCCGAGGATGCAATCGAAAGCGGAGATGCGGTCGGTGGCGATGAACAAGAGGTTTTCGCCGAGGTCGTAGATATCGCGAACTTTGCCGCGCGCCAGCAGAGGCAGAGGCAGCTTGGTTTCGAGCAAAACCGGGTCCTGGCACGTGACGTCATCCTGGCTCATGGCCAATCTTGAGTATCCCAGAGAGGCCGGGTTAGGCCGCGGGGACCGGGCGCCGCGGAGACCTGGAAAAAACACATAAGAGGCTGAATAAATTGCACGAGAAAAGCGCGCGCGCGTTTGTAAGTGGCTGAGGACGGGACTTTGGCGCAGCGATTGCAACAGAAGAGGACGGAAGGAGTTTAAAAGATGAATTCCGATCAATTCGAAGGAAAGTGGAAACAACTGAAAGGGAACGTGAAGCAGCGCTGGGGCAAGCTGACGGACGACGATGTGACGGCGCTGAGCGGCAAGAAAGACGAACTGATAGGCAAGCTTCAAGAGCGGTACGGGATTACCCGCGAGCAGGCGCAACGCGAGGCGGATGAATGGGCGGCCGCGGCGCATGCGGACGCGGACACGGCGGGAACGCACACCCGGACAACCGCGGGCGGAAAGTTTTAAGACAGCGTTCGTTCCTAGACGGAGGGTGAGAAGGGCGGAGGCGAGCAATCGCCCCGCCTATTTTTTTGGGCCGACGGCGGGCTTTTCACGCAAACATTTTTAGGCGAAAATGATGCTTGGGTAGACTGTGGAAACCTTCTGCAAAATCCCGCATGTGCGCGATTCTACTGTGTGAAAAAAGCTTCCTCGGTTTTTTTCCGAGTTTCGCCTTGAGCGCGGGGTAGGGACCGCTTAACGTAATCGAAACCCCCCAAGTATGGCCGTTCGCGATTTAGCTATCGATCCTTCTCTTCCCGACAACCTGGACGCCGAGCGGCTGGTGCTCGGCGCCATTATGAGCAGCGACACAGCGTTCCTGCAGGTGGCGGGAACGCTGACTCCGGACGATTTCAGCCTGGAGAAGCACAAGCGCATTTTCCTGCGGATGGGCGAGTTGCACGAGCGCGGCGAAAAGATCGACCGCGTAACGCTTGCGAATGAGCTGATGAAGCAGGGGCAGTTGCAGTCGGTGGACGGGCTCAGCTACCTGGTTTCGCTCGACGACGGGCTGCCGCAGCTTCATAATCTCGACAGCTACGTCGGGATCGTGAAGGAGAAGGCGCTGCTGCGCCGTATCATCGCGGTTTCGCAAGACACCATCAATCGATGCTACGGCTGCGAGGAGGATCCCAAGCAGATCCTGGGCGCGGTGGAAGACGCGTTCATGAAGCTGGGCGACGTTCAATCGAGGAACGCGTTGTCGAACCCGGCGCAGATCGTGACCGAGTATGACGGGGGGATCAATGCGTTCCTGGACGCGAGCAAGCGGATCAAGGGCATCAGCACCGGGTTTCTAAAGCTGGACGAGATGACGGGCGGGCTGCGCGAAGGGGAGCTGTTCATTCTAGCGGCGCGGCCGGCGATGGGAAAAACGGCGTTCGCGCTGAACATCGCCCAGCATGTGGCGACCAACCAGAAGAGCGCCAAGGCGGTGGCCGTGTTTTCGCTCGAAATGTCGAAAGAATCGCTGCTGACACGGCTGGTCTGCGCGACGGCTCGCGTGGATCAGCAGCGCTTTCGGGCCGGGTATCTGAATGCCGAAGAGCGGCACGCGCTGCAGGAGGCCATGTACAAGCTGGTGGAATCGCCGCTGTTCATCGACGATACGGCAGGCATCAACCTGATGGACATCCACTCGAAGCTGCGGCGCCTGCAGGCGGAGCACGATTTAGGGCTGGTCGTAATCGATTACCTCCAGCTTATGCAGGGGCGCGGACGATTTGAGAACCGGGTGCAGGAGATCAGCGCGCTTTCGCGGGGGCTGAAGCTGATGTCGAAAGAGCTGAGGGCGCCGTTCCTGGTTCTATCGCAGCTCAGCCGCGCGCCCGAGACGCGGACGGGAGATCATCGGCCGCTGCTGAGCGACCTCCGCGAATCGGGATCGATCGAGCAGGATGCCGACATGGTGGCGTTCATCTTTCGCGAGGAAGTGTACCGGCCCGATAAGGAGAGCTTGAAGGGATTGGCCGAGCTGATTTTGGCCAAGCAACGCAACGGGCCGACTGGACGCCTGAAGCTGGCGTTCCTGAATCGCTATACGAAGTTCGAAAACCTGGCCGCGGATACGGGCGAGGACGACGCGCCGTTCGAATAGGCGGCTAAAACTTCAGGCAGATCTTGCCGAAGTGCCGGGCGCTTTCCATGTAGAGCAGCGCTTCTTTCAGTTCGGTCCAGGGAAATACGCGATCGATCACGGGGTGGATGGAATGCAGCTCGATGGCGCGGTTCATGCGCTCGAACATGGCGCGAGAGCCGACGTAGATTCCCTGCGCGCGAACGCTGTTCATCAGGATGTCGCGCGGGCTGACGTTGGGCGCCGCGCCGCTGAGCACGCCAATGACGCTGATGGCGCCCTGCATGCGGACGGCTTTCAGAGAACGCGGCAGGGTATCGCTGCCGCCCACTTCGATGACGTGATCCACGCCGCGGCCGCCCGTGAGCTTGCGCGCTGCTTCGTCCCAGTTGGGCGTTGACTTGTAGTTGATGGCGTCGCTTGCGCCCAGTTGCCGGGCGCGTTCGAGCTTTTCGTCGCTGCTCGAAGTGACGATGACGCGCAGCCCCGCGGCATGCGCAAACTGCAGCGCAAATATGGAGACGCCGCCGGTCCCTTGAACCAGCACCGAGTCGCCGGGCGCCATGGGCGTGTGTTCAAACAGTGCGTGCCAGGCGGTGACGCCCGCGCAGGGAAGCGCGGCGGCCTCTTCATCGGAGAGGCGAGCGGGAATAGCCACCAGGCCCTGTTCGGAGAAGACGGCGTACTCTTGCAATACCCCGTCGATGGAACCGCCCAGAGCGGAGGCCGATTTCTCGCGAGTGATCGAGCCTTCGATCCACGTCTGCATAAAGCAGGCCGCGACACGGTCGCCGGCCTTGAAGCGCGTGACGCCGGGACCGATCTCTTCGACTACGCCGGCCCCATCGGACAGCGGCGCCATGGGGCGCTTGAGCCGGGGGTTGTAGACGCCCTTCACCACCATGTAATCGCGATAATTCAACGAGGCGGCGGTCATCTTCACCAGCACTTCGCCGGCGGCCGGGCGCGGAACGGGACGTTCGGCAATCCTGAGATTTTCTATTCCGAATTCCTGGATCTCAAACGACTTCATGATCTGCCTTCAGGGTCCCTACAAATTCGATAACCTGCCGCAGCTTGTCGCGCGCGGCGCCGGAATCGATCGATTGGATGGCCATGGGGACGGCGGTCTTTAGATCGGGCGCATGCTGGGCGGCCAGGATGGCGGCGGCGGCATTGGCGATGACGATATCGCGAGGGGCGCCGGGCTTGCCGTCGAGCAACTCGCGAATGATGGCGGCATTGGCGTGGAGGTCGCCGCCTCTCAAGTCCTCGATGGAGGCTTGCGCGACTCCAAAATCGGAAGGCAGCCAGCGGCCTTTCTGGACGCGCCCTTCTTCCACTTGAAACACCGTGGTGGGACCGGTGGTGGTGATTTCGTCGAGGCCATCGGCGCCGTGCATCACGAACGCGCGGTCGATGCCGAGCCGGGCGGCGGCGAGCGCCAGCATTTCCGCGGCCCGAACTGAAAACGCTCCGATGAGCTGCACGCGAGCGCCGACGGGATTTGTCAGCGGGCCAAGCATATTGAAGACGGTTCGTCCCTTGAGCTGAATGCGCGCCTCTTGCGCATGCTTGACGGCGGGATGAAGCAAGGGTGCGTAGAGGAATCCGATTCCCGTGCCCTGGATGCAATCGATCGCCTGGCGCGCGGTCAAATGGCAAGGAATTCCGAGCGCCTCCAGGACGTCGGCGCTCCCGCACTCGCTTGAGATGCGGCGGTTGCCGTGCTTGGCGACCCGAACGCCCGCGCCGGCGGCGACGAATGCGGTGGCGGTGGAGATGTTGAATGTATTGGCGCAATCGCCGCCGGTGCCGCAGGTATCGAGAAGAGGATCTTCGGATTGATCGAGCGCGATGGGTTCACTCATGTCGCGAATGGCGCGCGCGAATCCGACCAGTTCGGCGACGGTCTCGCCTTTGCGGCGCAAGAAGCCGAGGAGATCCGCGATGCCTTCGGTGTCCATCTCGCCTGAAAGCATTTTGTGCATCAGGTCATACGCTTCTGCCTGGGTGAGATGGACGGAGTTACGGAAAGGAAGTTGAGACATGCCTCCGCTACTTATTCGAACATACGTCTTGGGGAGTCATCGGTTGAAGAAGCCCGGCAAATCATCTATTGTGAACTACTCGATTTTTTGGGCGCGGGGGAGGGCGGCTCGGCTACCCTGTTAAGGAAGGATCAACAGTGCTGGTTGTGATGAAGGCCCACGCAGGCCAGGCGGAGATCGCGCGCGTTTGCGAGCGGATTGAATCGCTGGGGCTGCAGGCGCATATCATTCCGGGCGAGCAGCGGACCGCCATTGGGATCACGGGCAATCAGGGGCCGATGGATCCGGCCGATTTCGAGCAACTGCCGGGGGTCGCGGAGGCGATTCGGGTTTCAAAGCCGTATAAGCTGGTGAGCCGCGAGACGAAGCCGGAGAACACAGTGGTGAAGGTGCACGGCGTGGCGGTGGGCGGCGAGAGGCTGGTGCTGTGCGGGGGTCCGTGTTCGGTGGAGAGCCGCGACCAGATTCTGGAGTCGGCGCGAGCGGTGAAGGCCGGGGGCGGAGATCTTCTGCGCGGCGGGGCGTATAAGCCGCGAACCTCGCCATATAGCTTCCAGGGCATGGGCGAAGAGGGCTTGCGCTATCTGGCCGATGCGCGGGAAGAGACCGGCCTGGGCATTGTGACGGAGGCGATCGATACCGAGACGTTCGAATTGGTGGAACGCTACGCGGATTGTATCCAGATCGGCGCGCGCAACATGCAGAATTTTTCGCTGCTGCGCCGGGCCGGGAGATCGCGCAAGCCGGTGTTGCTAAAGCGCGGGATGAGTTCGACTTTGGAAGAATTCCTGATGGCGGCCGAATATATTCTGGCCGAAGGGAATTACAACGTGATTCTGTGCGAGCGCGGGGTACGCACGTTCGCCGATCACACGCGCAACACGCTGGACCTGAGCGTGGTGCCTGCGGTACAGAGCCTGAGCCATCTGCCGATCATCGTCGATCCGAGCCACGGGACAGGCAAACGCGACAAGGTGACGCCCATGGCGGTGGCGTCGGTGGCGGCAGGGGCAGCGGGGTTGATTGTGGAGATGCATCCGGACCCGGACCGCGCGCTGTCGGATGGATATCAGAGCTTGGACCCGGGGCAGTTCGCGGAGATGGCGGAGGAGTGCCGGGCGGTGGCGGAGCTATTGGCGTCGCGGCGGCGGGCGGCGGTGAGGTAAGCGCGGCTCTCAGCCCTTTCGGACCCTTATACGGCCCGGCTCCACGATCGCTAACTTCCCGGCCAAATCGGAGATCACCGACGCGTGTTCCAAGAATTCTTGGAACAAGGTTGTGATTTGTTGAACGGTAGCATCCTTACCGGCGTTGATCACAACGATTCCGGAAAATTCGCCGGGCGGATAGTTTCGAATATCGGCGAAATCGTAATCCCCGGTGAGGAGACAAAGAGATTCGTTCCGGGCATGCGCCGCGATTTGCCAGTCTTTAGCCCCTCGCATCGTGGTGTCGCGGATGTCCGTCGCGTGGTATCCAGCCTTAATTAACAGCGGAGCAAGCGACCTCGGCAGATCTTCGTCAATAAAGAACTTCAAACCGCACGACGCAACGGGTGGAATTCTTCAGACTCGACCAATTCGCCAGCGAATCCTAAAGCAGCCCGCACATCCTCCTCCGAGACACCGTACTCTTTGATAACTTCGAGGACCGTCATTCCTCCAGCCAATCCAGAGATGATCCGTATCACCGGAACGCGGGTGCCTTTAATCACTGGCTTGCCGTGTTGAATATCGGGATCGATCACGATTCGATCATTCATGTATTTCTCCGCTTGCGCTGCTGCTCCGGGGTCATGCCTTCACCTTACGCGAACGGTCGGGGAGGTTGCAACCGGGCGAGCCTGCCTCGAGTTTCTCCGCCGCACGCTACACTAACCATGGGCCGTCGAACGCTGAAAAAGCGCGCTTGACGCCCTGTTCACGTATGAAAATTCACGAGTACCAGGCGAAGGCGATCCTCGCCAAATACGATGTTCCTGTGCCGCGGGGCGAGGTGGCTTATACGGTGGAAGAAGCCGAAGCGGCGGCCAAGAAGATCGGCGGCAGCGTGGTGGTGAAGGCGCAGATTCACGCAGGCGGACGCGGCAAGGGCGGCGGCGTGAAGATTGCGAAGAACGCGGAGGAAGCGGCCGAGATCGCGAAAAAAATGCTGGGCATGACGCTGGTGACGCATCAGACGGGTCCCGAGGGACGCGTGGTGCAGCGGCTGCTGATCGAAGAAACGCTGCCAATCGAGCGGGAGTTGTATCTGGGCATCGTGCTGGACCGGGCGCTCGGAGAGAACGTGTTCATGGCGTCGAAGGCAGGCGGCATGGAGATCGAAGAAGTGGCGGCGGAGACGCCGGAGCTGATCCTGCGCGAGCCCTTGATTCCGGGGCAGCCGCTGCAGCCGTTCCAAGCGCGCAAATTGGCATACGGCATGGGTGTTCCGGCGACCAGCGCAAATGCCGCGGCGGCGGCCATGGCGGCGCTTTCCAAAGCCTATGAGGCCATCGACGGATCGCTGGCCGAAATCAATCCGTTTATCTTGACCAAGGACGGGAAAGTCTACGCGCTGGACGCCAAGATCAACCTGGACGATAACGCGCTATACCGCCACAAGGATTTGCTCGAGCTGCGGGACCGCAACGAAGAAGATCCGCTCGAAGTGGAGGCGTCGCGATTCGGGTTGAATTACATCAAGCTCGAAGGCAATATCGCCTGCATGGTGAACGGCGCCGGCCTGGCGATGGCGACCATGGACATTATCAAGTACGCGGGCGGCCGCCCGGCGAATTTTCTGGACGTCGGAGGCGGGGCGAACGCCGAGCAGATCAAGAACGCCTTCCGCATTCTGTTGTCGGACCCCGGGGTGAAGGCGGTGCTGATCAATATCTTCGGCGGCATTCTGCGATGCGATACGCTCGCGAGCGGCGTCATTTCAGCCGCGCGCGAACTGGACGTCAAGATTCCCGTGGTGGTTCGCATGGAAGGCACCAATGTGGAGCTTGGGCAGAAGATGTTGACCGAATCGGGGCTGGATTTCACGGTGGCGAACGGGATGAAAGACGCCGCCGAGAAAGTGGTGAGGCTTGCGCAATGAGTGTGCTGATTGACGAAAGCACGAAGGTGCTGTTCCAGGGCTTCACGGGACGCGAGGGATCGTTTCACGCCCAGCAGGCGATCAACTACGGAACGAAAGTGGTAGGCGGAACCACCCCGGGCAAAGGCGGCCAAAAACATTTAGGCCTACCGGTGTTTAATACCGTGGAGGAAGCGGTGAGCGCGACGGGCGCGAACGCGTCGGTGATTTTTGTGCCGCCGCCGTTTGCCGCCGATGCGATCATGGAAGCCGCCGACGCGGGGCTGCCGCTGGTGGTCTGCATCACGGAAGGCATTCCGGTAAACGATATGACGCGCGTGTGGGCGTATCTGAAGACGCGCCCGGGAACGCGGCTGATCGGGCCGAATTGTCCCGGCGTGATCACGCCGGGCAAGTGCAAGATCGGAATTATGCCCGGGCATATTCATTTGCCGGGGCATGTGGGAATCGTTTCGCGCTCGGGGACGCTGACTTACGAGGCGGTGGGGCAGTTGACGGCGCTCGGCATAGGGCAATCCACCTGCATTGGAATCGGCGGCGACCCGATTATCGGAACCAGCTTCACGGACGCGATCCGGCTCTTCCATGAAGATCCCGACACGCACGCGATCATCATGATTGGCGAGATCGGGGGTTCGGCGGAAGAGACCGCTGCAGCCTATGTGAAGGCGCATGTGAAGAAACCGGTGGTCGGGTTCATCGCGGGCCAGACGGCGCCGCCAGGACGGCGCATGGGACATGCGGGCGCGATTATTTCGGGCGGCTCGGGCAAAGCCGAAGACAAACTGAAGGCCATGGCGGATGCAGGCATCGCGGTATGCCCTTCTCCCGCGCTTATGGGCGAGAAGATGCAGGAAGCGCTGGCGGCGACCAGGCGTTAGGGTTCAAGGATGGGAATGGGAATCGAACGGACATTCGGCATTATCAAACCGGACGCGGTCGCCAAAGGGCGCACAGGCGATATTCTTGCCGCGATTGAGCAGGCCGGCTTCCGGATCGCCGGCATGAAACTGAAGCGCCTGACGAAGGCGGAAGCCGAGGCGTTTTATGAAGTGCACAAGCAACGGCCCTTCTTCGGGGGCCTGGTTACGTTCATGACCGAGGGACCGGTCGTGGCGCTGGTCTTGGAGCGCGAAGACGCAATCGCAAAGTGGCGGGAGTTGATGGGCGCTACGAATCCGGCGAACGCGGCGGAAGGGACTATTCGGAAACGATTCGCCGATAACATCGAACGCAATTCCGTGCACGGCTCCGACGGCCCCGAGACAGCGGCTCAAGAAATTCCGTTTTTCTTCAGCCGGTCGGAACTGCTTTAGGCGCGCGGCGGGGGCGAGCCGCCACGCTCCGGGTTAAATTTTCCTTACGCTACCTTGGGCTCCAGCGCGGCCACATCCAAGGCGCTGGCGAGAGCCTTCTTGGTCTTTTCCGCCAAATGGCGCAGACGAGCGTGCTTTGGCCGGCTCAGGCGGCGTTCCACGCTGCGGCGCGCCCGCAGGAGGCGGATGCGAACCGCGGTCTCCGACCACCCGTGCTGCCGGGCAATCTCTTGTACCTTGAAACCTTCGATGTAATGCCCTTCAAGCACTACGCGGTCATTCGGCTTGCACTCGTTCAGAATGCGTTTGACGTCGATGGCGGCCACGTTCATGCGTGGCGGCGCCTGCAATTCGGGCAGGGTCTGTGTTTGGGGTTCACGTCTCAAAAAAGTTCTATGGATATTCAGCGCAATGCTGTTTGTCCAGGTTAGAACCAGGTTGGGGTCGCGCAACTGCTCTCTTCGCTCCCAGCCTTTGGCCCATGCCGCTTGCGCAGTATCGAGCGCCGCGTCATAGGATAGGCCGCGAGACACCAAAAAACGCACAGTCAGGTTAAACCCGCGCTGGTATGCTCTCCCGTACTCTTCTGTTGTCATTTAGCTCCACCGCTCCTCAAATTTTGTGAGTCCACTCCGATCGGTTGCGAGTGGTTGTCGATGACCTCTTTCGATCATCTTTGGGTGCCGAATGCCCTTACCACCCACGCGTTCCATAGGCAGTTTTGGGTCCAAGCAGCGGTACAAAGCCGCTCAGACATCATAACAGCTTGAAACGGGAATGAAATCAGATATTTCCGAGTGAGCCGGGACGATGGTACGGGTAAGGTGCCAGAGAATGTACCGGCGCAAAAGTTTCCGTCGCGGTGCAAAAATTTCTACTTTCGCGTGGAAAGCGCGAAACCTTTTGCTGGGAGGTTGTGGTTGAGATGAGATTCCGCTACGGAAATCTCGTAGGAGTATGCCGCCGGGGACGGCGACGGTCAATTACTTCTGGTCGGGGTCGGCTGGTTTGGTCGCGGGAGTTTCGGTTTTCTCCGGCTCCTCGGTAGCGGCTTTCATACTGTCGCGGAAGGAGCGGATACCCTTGCCGAGACCTTGGCCTAGCTCCGGCAGCTTCTTGGGTCCAAAGATGAACAGCGCGACCACCAAGATAATGAGCAAATGGCTCGGCTGCAATAGTCCTTCAATCATGACGGTGTCTCCAGGCGGGTCAGAGAGTCTTTCCCGCGTCTTCAGTATATATGTTTTGAGAGCGGAATAGAGGACGGTTTGGGGCGAGGCGTGAGTTGACATCCTCCGGATCGGTCGGCTATAGTGCTGAAGTACTGAACTATCAACGAGTTGAGCCGTTGCCCCACCGTTTTGCGCAGCAGTTTCGCCGACTCGTCAACGCACTGTGAATATCCGGCCTCTGTCCCACGGGCGGTGGAGGGCGCCGGCATAGGAATGAATGACACATGGCCGGTCCATCTGATGAGTATGTCGAGCTAGCTGGAGCGGCCGATGATGCCGCATATGCGGCGTTCCTCGACGATTACAGCAGTCATTTCCCGGCCCACGGCGAAGTTCTGCACGGACACGTGCTGAGCGTATCGGACAAAGAAGTGATTGTCGATATCGGCCGCAAGACCGAAGGCCTCGTGCCGGCCAGCCAGTTTCCTCAAGCGGATGGCAAGCCCGCGATCAAGACTGGCGACGTGATCGAGGTGATGTTCGATCGCAGCGGCGAGCAGGTGGAAGGCTACATTCTGCTGTCGTACGAGCGAGCGCATCGTATCCAGGTTTGGGAGAACCTGGAAAAGGCGGCGACGGCCGGCAGTCCGGTGACCGGCCACGTGGTGAGCAAGATCAAAGGCGGCCTGGCGGTGGACATCGGCGTGGGGGCGTTTCTGCCGAGTTCGCAGGTAGAGATGCGGCCGGTGCACAACCTGGATACCTACGTTGGGCGGGATATCGAAGTTCGAATCCTGAAGCTGAACAGGCGGCGGGGCAATGCGGTGGTGTCGCACCGGGTGCTGCTTGAAGACGATCTGGCGGCGCGCAAGAGCGAAGCGCTCGGAAAGATCGAAGAAGGCGGCGAGGTGACGGGTACCATCAAGAACCTGACCGAATATGGCGCCTTTGTGGACCTTGGCGGAATCGACGGCCTGCTGCATGTGAGCGATCTGAGCTACGGGAGCGTGCGGCATCCTTCGGCCGTGGTGCGAGTGGGCGATGAAGTCACGGTGAAGGTGCTGAAGTTCGATCGCGAGAAGGAGCGCATTTCGCTGGGCTTGAAGCAGATGCATCCGGACCCCTGGCTCGATATCGAAGCGCGGTATCCGGCGGGAAGCAGAGTGCCGGGGCGGGTGGTGAGCGTGACCGATTACGGCGCATTCGTCGAACTGGAGCCCGGCGTGGAAGGATTGATCCACATCTCCGAGATGACGTGGAGCCGGCGGATGAAACATCCGGGCAAAGTGGTCAAAGTCGGCGACGCGGTGGAAGCGATCGTGCTGGACGTGAAGCCGCGGGAGCGGCGCATTTCCTTGGGCATCAAGCAACTGGAAGCCGACCCCTGGACCACGGTGGCGGACCGCTACAGCATCGGAAGCGTAGTGGAAGGACGAGTGCGTAAGCTGGCCGATTTCGGGGCGTTTGTCGAGATCGAGGAAGGCATCGACGGATTGGTGCACGTTTCCGATATGTCGTGGACGGCGCATGTGAAGCATCCGTCGGAGGTGGTGAAGAAGGGCCAGCAGGTGCAGGCGGTGATTCTGCATATCGACGCCGCTAATCGGCGGCTTTCGCTTGGGATGAAGCAGCTTCAGCCCGACGCCTGGGAGACATTTTTCCGGAGCCATCAAATAGGCGATACCGTGCGGGGACGAGTGTGCCGCGCCGCCGCATTCGGAGTTTTCGTGGAGTTGATGCCGGGCGTGGAAGGGCTGTGCCACAAGACCGAAATCGGGGGCGAGAATAAACGCCGGCACGGAAAACAGGCGACCCCGCAGGAGGAGCCGCCGCTGCCCATCGGGCAGGAATTCGACTTCAAGATCATCAAACTGAACGAAGCTCAGAAGCGCATCGGCCTGAGCCTGCGTTCGATCGCCGAAGAAGGCGAGCGCAACCGCCTGGAGGACTACAAACGGCAAGCCGCGGCTGCCACTTCCACGGTGGGAGATGCAATCAAACACCATAAATCAGACGACAACAGATGAAGGAATATGCGAGTATGACGAAGGCTGAGCTGATCGATGAAGTATCAAAGGTGGTGGAGATGACCCGGAAGGATTCCGAGACCATTGTGGAAACCATCTTCGACAGCATTGTAAACAGCCTGCACAAGGGGGAGAAGATCGAAATCCGCGGCTTCGGCAGCTTCCGCACACGGCAGCGGCAACCTCGGGTGGGGCGGAATCCAAAGACGGGGTCGCGAGTGGAAGTTCCCTCGAAACGCATTCCCTATTTCAAGCCGAGCAAGGAGCTGCGCGATCTGGTGAATCACTCCGGGCACGGAACGCGCGCCGAGGGCGGGGCCGAACCGGAACCGGCCATTCTGACCAATCGCCACGAAGGCTCGAATTCTTAGGCCGCGCGGGCGGCGCGCTTAGCCGGGCTTGCAGCTATCACTTACCTGGCAATGACTTACTTATGGACGCCGTGGCGCTCGACTTACATGAAGGCGAAGAAGGAGCAATCGCGTTGTATCTTCTGCGTCGCGGCCGCCGAACCGGAGCGCGACGAAGAGAATTTGGTTGTCTTTCGCGGATCGTCGGTCTTCGCGATACTGAACCGCTATCCCTACACGAGCGGGCATCTCATGATCGCGCCGTACGAGCACATAGCGAGGCTGGCGAGCGCAACGGAAGAAACAGGCGCGGAGATGATGCGGTTGACGCGGAGAGCGGAAGTGATTCTGCAGCGGGCTTACCAACCGGACGGGTTGAACCTGGGAATGAATTTAGGGCGAGCGGCGGGCGCCGGAATCGAAGAGCACATCCACATGCACGTATTGCCGCGCTGGAGCGGAGACGCCAACTTTATGACCAGCGTGGGGAATGCACGGCTCATCCCGGAGGCTTTGGAAGAAACTTACGCAAAGCTCCGGGATGGATTTTCCGCGAGACAGTCAGAGGCTTAGTGAGCGTCCGGATGGGCGTCGCGCCACTTCCAGTAATCTTTTTGCTCCCGCTTGCTCGCCTTGGCCCAATCGTGGTCCTTCTTGTGGTGCTCCTTTAAATATTGATGCCAAGTCGTATTTTCGTTGTCGCTCCAATGATGATCGTGGTCCTGAGCCAATAGGGTCACAGGAGCAAGCAACGAAGCGCCGAGCAGGAGCGTGCCTAGATACCTAAACATTTTGTATAGATCTCCTCCAGGGCCACACGTATTCGCATGCCCTACTAGAGAGACACCGCTAGACTAGTAACGTTTCGCATGGAAGAAAAGGGCGAGTTCCAGAACGCGACGGCCGCTAGGATTGCGGCGTTTCTGAGGTCCATCGGGTTGGGAGTTCGAGCGGGCGCCGTGGAGCCGCCGAGCATTTTGCCGGGTATCCGCATCGAGCAGGGCGAACTGGTGGTGGACGAAGAGCGGCTGCTGTACCCGGGCGATTTGCTGCATGAAGCCGGACACCTCGCGGTGCTTCCCGGCGAGACGCGCAAGAGCCAAGGCGCCGAAGCGGGCGACGATCTCGGGAACGAGATAGGGGCAATCTGCTGGTCGTATGCGGCGGCGATTCATCTGCGGATAGATCCGGCGATCGTCTTTCACGCGCACGGCTATCGCGGCGCATCGGAATCATACATTGAGAATTTCACCGAGGGGCGCTACGTGGGCGTTCCGCTACTGGAGTGGATGGGCATGACGCTCGGTGAAAAGAGCGCGCGGGAGCGCGGGGCCGAGCCTTATCCGAAGATGGCGCGCTGGCTGCGGGAATAACAAGGACGCGATTTTTTTGTGTCGCCAAGCTTGACTCTGACGTTAGGTCAGGGTCGAAGATCGTTGCGGAAAGGAGATCCGTTGCCTCAGCAGGGCCGGAAGGCTTTGCCCGATTGCGATCCGGAGGTCCGGTATGGCGCGCGCGCTTTCGCCGTACTGGCAGGAGTCACGGTACGAACACTGCATCATTACGATCGCGTAGGCCTGTTGAAGGCAAAACGATCGGGCAGCGGGTACCGGTTGTATCGCGCGCAGGATCTGGAGCGGCTCGAACAGATTGCGGCGTTGAAGTTTCTAGGATTGCCGCTGGCCCGGATTCGAAAGTTGCTCGAAAGCGGACCCGTTTCTCTTGAAGAGGAACTCGCGCGGCAGGGGCGCGCGCTGCGCGAAAAGCGCAGGCTGCTTGGCGCGGCGCTGTCGGCGATCGAAGATGCGGAATCCGGGATTCGAGAGGGTAGGCCGGCAGGAGAGCTGTTGAGGCGGATTATTGAAGCGATGGACATGCAGAACAATGTGGAGTGGATGATGCGATACTACTCGCCCGAAGCTCAGGCGAGGATAGCCGAGAGAGCGGCTACGTTTACGCCCGAGAAGCAGAAGGAAATTTCGGAGGCTTGGAAGCAGTACTATCACGACCTGGACGCGCTAAAGCGGGAGGAAGATCCTGGCGGGGCGAAGGCGGAAGACCTGGCGCGGCGGCACAAGGAGCTGGTGGCGGCGTTTACGGGCGGCGATCCGGAGGTGGAAGCCGGATTAAAGGCCCTGTATAAAGACCGGGAAAATTGGCCCGAAGAGATGAGGGCGAGAGCGGCGGAGTTCGAGAAGGGCGAGGGGGACTAGGGTTCCGTTTACCAACGCAGTACTTGGCTTGCGAGATGGTCCACAATGAAAGGGATGCAAGATTTCGACCGCATAACCTGGAATCCTAACCAGATGAATGGCCAGCCGTGCATCAGGGGCATGAGGCTGACGGTACGGCGAGTTGTCGAAGCGGCGGCGTTGTATCCAGACCGGGATGAGCTGTTACGAAATTACCCTGAACTCGAGCCGGATGACATACAACAGGCGCTGGCCTATGCGGCGGCCAACTTGGAGGACAGGGCTGCATTCAACGACGTAGCGTAACTGAGCTTTCTTTTTGCGCCTGGTATTGGATCAAGGGGTTCCACGCAGCGCCGCGATTCAGCTTCGCGAGGCCGGTCACGAGTGCTCTCACGTTGGCGAAGTTGGAATGTGGGCCGCTGCCGATCGCGAGATCCTTGCATGGGCGCTAGCGCGTGGTTTCATTGTGGTCACTCTCGATGCGGATTTTCACGCGATGCTGGCGGTGTCCGGCGCTTGCATGCCTTCCGTGATCCGCCTGCGGATTGAAGGCTTACGCGGCGAGAGGGCCACAAGAATCATTCTGAGCGTTCTCACTGAATTCGGGCCAGACTTAGAACGGGGCGCGATTGTCACCGTCAAGGCATACAAGGTTACCTGCCATCGTCTGCCGCTGGGCGGTCCTTAGACGTATCCTGGAAAATTGCATTACGATACATCGGCGCGCGAAGCGACTAATGCCGGCACGTTCTTTACGGCGGCGTAGCCGAGGGCGATCACCGAAACGAACATCATCAGCACTTCACTATCGCCGAGGTTGTATTCAAACAGACCGCCGATCAAGATGCCCAGGGTGACGGCGATGGTTCCATGCAAAAGGAAGAGCTGCTGAGAACGGGGGCGGTGGATGCGCAGGATAGCCCGAGCACAATCCCAAACGGCAAGCCCGATAAACCAGAGAACGCAGAGCAGGCCGGGAATGCCGCGTTCGGCTGCGTATTGCACGTAGATGTTATGGAGGTGGCCGTAGTAGCCGACCGGGAGCGGGCGCGCGATATCGGAGGGAACGTAGGAATCGAACTGGCGGCGGATCTGTTCGGGGCCGATGCCGAACCAAGGGTGGGCTTCGATCATGCGGAGGCCGGTGCGGAACGTGACAACGCGGTGGCGGTTGGAATCGACATCTTCGCGGGGCTGGACCAGCGACACGAGGCGCTGGCGAGTGGCGGCGGGCGCGAGGACAAAGGCAAGCACCGCGAGCGCGGGCACGATCCATATCATCTTGGGACGCCAGAACCAAACCAGGTAGAGAAGCGGCGGGACGGCGGCGAGCCAGATGCTGCGGGTCCAGCCGAGCAGGATAGCGGTGGAGAGAATGGGGACGCTCAGATAGGCCCAAGCGGGCATGCGGCGGCTGGAGAAGAACCATTGCGCGAGCAGCAGCGATAGGACGCTGAGCTGCAGCGCGCCGAACGTCATCCAGTGGCTTTCAAATCCGGTGATGCGGCTGCGCAGATAGGCGATATAGAAGCCCTCGGACGCGGACTTGTAGCGTTCGTAATCCATGAAGAATTGCGCCAGGCCCCAAAGGCCCGAGGCGGCAGCGGCGGCGGTCCAGGCCACCATGACGTAGAAGACCTTTTCGAACTGGCGGGCGAAGACGCCGTAGAGCAGCGGGATGAAAAAGAAGACGAAAAACTTCTTGATTTGCGCGCGGCCGCCCCAGGGATCGGGCGAGAGCACATCGGCAAGGGCAGTCCACAGGAACAAGGCGGCGAGCGGAATCCAGATGCGCGGGAACTCGAGTTTCCGACGGAAGACAAGGAGCAGCACGAGGCCGGCGCCGAGGAGGGTCTGGCTGGCCGCGATGGAAACATGAATGAGTCCGGCGGAGGCGACGGCGACCGCAAGAAGGAGGCGGTTTTGAGCGTCGGGGTTAGGCCATCTCAAAGGGACAGTATGGCAGAATCAGAGGCGAAACCTCCCCTTGTATGGAACTCTATCTGCTGCGGCACGGAGTTGCGGAAAAGGACCGGCCGGGATTGAGAGACGCCGAACGAGCGCTGACCGAAGAGGGCCGGCGCAAGCTGCGCGAGGTATTGAAGACGGCGAGCGAGACGCGGGTGAATCCAAGCCTGATTCTGACGAGCCCGTTGAAGCGAGCGGCGCAGACGGCGGAAGTGGCTAAGCAAGTTCTGGGCTACAAGAACGAAATTCTGCGCACGAAGGCGCTGCTGCCGGGCGGCAGCGTGGAGCAGGTCTGGGACGAGGTGCGCGCTCACCGCGACGAGCCGTCGCTGATGCTGGTGGGGCATAACCCGCTGTTCGCCGAGCTTTCGGGCTATCTGCTCGGGTCGGCCGACATGCAGGTGGAGTTCAAGAAAGGCGCGCTGCTGCGCGTCGATTTCGAGGAGTTCCGCGCGCGTCCTAAGGGGACGTTGCGGTGGTACCTGACGGCGAAGATGGCTGCGAAGCGATGTTGAGCGGCAGCGTGAAAGCGTAGAGCATATCGCCCGCGCCGACGATCAGGTATTGGCGGCCGTCGAGTTCGTACGTCATGGGGCCGTTGCTCAAGCTTGCCGCGAGGCCAACGTGCCACAGAATTTTGCCATTGGCGGGATCGAAGGCGATCAAATTGTGCGATGGATCTCCCGAGAAGAGCAGATGGCCGGCGGTGGTGAGCATGCCCGAAATAGAGCCGCCCTGCCCCGGGTAGACGTGAGACCAGCGAATCTTGCCGGTCTGGTAATCGATGGCTTCGAGAGCCGATTGAGACCACACGCCCGAGTCGCGGCCGCCGTAGCCCTCCGCGTTTTCGTCGGTGTCGGTCAAGTAGAAAACGCTGTAGGAATATGAGGCGCTGAGATAGAAGAGTCCCGTCTCGGGATCGAAGGAAGGCGGAGGCCAGTTGGTGGCGCCCCCGGAAGCGGGTACGACGAGCGTGCCATCGGGCTTGGGTTCCTTGGCGGGATTCGGAATGGGCTCCCCGCGAGAATCGACGCCTTTCGACCAGTTGAGCGGAATGAAGGGCTGAGTAACCAGATTCTTGCCCGTGGTGCGATCCAGCAGGAAGAAGTAGCCGTTGCGAGCCCCCTGGGCGAGCAGCTTGCGCGGCTGGCCGTGGAAGTCGGCATCGAAGAGAACGGGCGTCTGAACGTCGTCGTAGTCGTGAGTATCGTGCGGCGAGGGCTGGAACCACCAGACCAGTTTGCCGGTATCGGGATTGAGGGCCACGATGGAGCAGGTAAACAAGTTGTCCCCCTTGCGGCCTTGGCCGGCGTGCACGGGGTTAGGATTGCCGGTGCCCCAGAAGAGAAGATTCATGGACGGATCGTAGGTGCCGGGCATCCAGGTCATGCCGCCGCCGTGAGACATGGAGGTCTTGTTGGGCCAGGTTTCAGAGCCGGGCTCGCCGGGCTTGGGCTCGGTATTAAATCGCCATTGCACCTGGCCGGTTTCGGGGTCGCGCGCTTCGAGATACCCAGGGACATCGAGCGAATCGCCACCCACGCCCACGAGCACGTGATTGCCCACGATGAGCGGCGCGGGCGTCGAGAAGTATTCCTGCTTGACGTCGGCGATTTCGACGCTCCAACGAAGCTTGCCGGTATTCTTTTCGAGCGAGATGAGGTAATCGTCGGGCGTTTCGAAGAAGACCCAATTACCGTAGATCCCGACGCCGCGGTTGCCGATATGGATGCCGCCCTTGGTTTCCCATTTGAAGTGCCAGAGCTCGCGGCCGGTACGGGCATCGACCGCCCAGGCGTGATCGGGCAGGGTGAAATAAAGAACGCCGTTGACTTCAAGTGGAGTGGACTTGATCTGATTGCCGAAGGGGCTCGCGCCCGGGCCGGTATCGGCGTGGTAGACCCAGGCGAGGGCGAGATCGCGGACGTTCTCCGCATTGATCTGCTTCAGAGGGCTGAAGCGGCGGCCGGAATAATCGCCGTTGTAAGTGGGCCATGTGTCGGTGGGCGGCTGGTGGAGCTTGCCGGGATCGAGGCCTTGCGCGATGAGGACAGCGGCGGCTGAGAGCGAAAGAGCGCCGGCAAAGATTCGATTCGACTTCATTTCAGGGTCTCCAGATAAGCCAGTATGTTGTGCATGTCGGCGTCGGTGTACTGCTTGAGCAGCTCTTCGTGCGCCTTGAGCGGATCGTGAACTTCGATGCGGGGTCCAGAGGCGCCATCGATGTTCCAGGAGTGATATTCGCCGGACGCATCGCTCAGCGAGACGCTAAAGTCGTCGAGGTGATCGAGCTTGCCGGAGACAGATTCGCCGGAAGGCAGCGTGACGGTTACGGTTTTTTCAGCTCTGGGATCGGGCGGAGGGCCGGGCATGCCGGGATAGCGGTGCTCGATGGGATAGAGAAATTTGTTTTGAAGCGAGGGCGCGTCGTACTTGCTTGCGATGTGAGCGAGGTCGCCACTGGGTGAATGGCACTTTGCGCAATGCGCGGTGAAATAGGCTTCGCCGGCCTTGGGGTCGCCTGTGTTGATGTCGAGGATCTTGTAGTCCATGCGATTGGCCGCGGCCTGGTTGCGCGAGCGAAGAAAGGCGGCGACGTCCTTGATCTGCGCGTCGGTGAAGCTGAATTTCGGCATGCCCTTGTCGGGGCGGCCATTCAGGATGACGGGACCGATGGTCTTGCCGGTGCCTTCGTCGTGGAGGACGAGCACGGAGCGGACGAGATCCGGGCCGGTGGCGCCGCCTCGCGCGTTCGAGCCGTGACAAAAGGCGCAGTTGGTGACGAAGAGTTTTTCGCCGCGGGCCACAGCTTCGGGATCGGGCGGCGGTCCGGTGGCGAGAAAATCGCCGATCGCGTTGCGGCGAGTCTGAGCGCCGGGCGCGGCGCCTTGCTGAGTAGGCCCCGGGCTGGCCGGCTTGGCCGCGGGACCAGGCTGTGGGCCGTTCGCCGCACCCGCCGGTGGTTCGGCGGGGGGGTGAGCAGGAGGATTTGTGGGAGGAATCTGCGGCTCCTGGGCCGAAAGCGGAGCGAGGGCAGGAGTGAGCAGGAGTGCCACGGCGGTAAACAGCACAGCTACAAAGGCGCGCTTAGAAATCACAACCTCATGTTATATCGAGGGGTATGCGGGAGAGCGTCAATGCAGGCGGGCAGTAAGTGAAACAGATCCGTCCCGATTCCGTATAGATCAGTAGACGGCATGAAACCTTATCCGCGCTACCTCGATTGGCTGCGTTATGCGAGCGCGTTTCTTCTTCTCGGATATGGATCGAGCAAGCTCGCCCATTTGCAATTCCACTTAAACGAGGCGCTTGCGCAGCGGCCCGTCGCATCCCTGACGGGCTATGAACTTACTTGGTTCTATTACGGCTACTCGCGAGCGTATGCCTGTATTTTAGGTTCTACCCAAGTAATTGGCGGAATGTTGCTGCTGTTCCGAAAGACTGCTCTTCTGGGCGCGGTCGCGATGCTGCCGGTCATAGTGAACATCCTGCTGATCGACACCTTCATACTGCCTCCGGATTATGGGCCGTCGGTGCCGGCGTTCATTATTTTCGCTTCGTTAGTGACGATTCTCTGGCGAGACCGCGCGAACCTTCTTCAGGCGACGTTGGGGACGCAAATACCTGAACCCGGGTCTCACAAGACGCATTTCTGGATACGCGCGGCGATCGTCACGACGATCTTGGGGATGACGACGCTGGGGGTATTGGTGGGACGGAGATGATTGCCGCCAGACCGCGAGCTATCGAGACGCCGGCGTAACTTCGACGTAATCAAGAGCCGCTGTATCGCCGCCATCGGAGGCGCCTTCGATGCGGATGCTGTCGCCGGGGCGGAGAGCGATGCCGGCGATGCGCTTGCGCGTGGAAGAATCGCCATTGGGCGCTGTTGCAGGTAGCTGGGCGTCGGCGGTCCACGCCCAGATCTCCTGGCTTCTTACGTAAACCTTGAAGCGGGCTGAGCCGGTGTCGAGGTCGAAGTATTGAATGGCAAGATCGTACCAGCCGGCGGGGCGATCGAAGACGAATTCGGCCGAACAGGTTTGGGCGCGGCGGCACTCGACGGCTTCGCCGCCGGAAGAATCTTCCCAGGGCTGCACATCCACGACGGAGTATCCGGTGAGCTGCATGGATTCGGCTTCGACGCGATTCGGAAAATGGCCGGCGCGTCCTTTGGCGTCGGGAATACCCGAGATACGAAGAAACCAATTGCAGATGGCGTCGCGCCAGACGACGGCATGGCCGGCCTGATATTCGAGCATCGCGAGGACGGACTTGTATCGCTCGGGGTCGATGCGGCCGCGCAGAGTTTCCCACCAGGCCGGGAATTGCTGCGCTTCGGCAGCGGCGTCGTAGTGCGAGTCGTAGACATGCTGGATTATCGTCTTGCCGGAGTGAAGCACGTAGGTGTACGGAAGGTGGTGCATGAACAGCAGGAGATTGTCGGGACACCTATCGAGGGATTCATACATGCGCGCAACCGCGGGCGGATATTGGCCGATAAAGCCGGTTCCGGTATGAACAGTGCGATCCATGCCGATCCCGTTGTGGTCGGCGCGAATCCACTGGCCCCAGCCGTTGCGCTCGGCCGATTCGATACCGGGACCATAATGGCCGTGCAGAATATCGGTCAAGGTGCCGAGCCCCAGCGGGCCGGTGTAGCCTTCGTAGACGCGCCAGGATTCTAGCTGCAAGTTCATGACCGTCTCGACTACGCGGGCGTCGTTGCCGAAAGTGGCGCGCGTCCATTCTTCGGTGATTTGGCGGGCTGAGAGATCCGGGTTCCAGGCGAGGCGTCCGAACCCATAGAGGTTCGCCATGGCGAGATCGCTCCCGAGCCAATTCGAATCGAGACCTACATTGGCGACACCCACGAAGCCGCCGAGCGGGCGGTTGAACGCGCGGCCGGCAACGATCTGCTTCACGGGCGTATCGCCGCCGTTGGCGCGCAGATTGAAATCCAGGATCTGTTTCCACATGGGAACCAGGTAGCAGAGATGGCGCTGCTGGCCGGTGTACTCTTGCGTGATTTGCAGTTCGAGCGTTTGATTGGTGCGCGGGAGTCCGGCGATAAGAGGCGAGACGGGCTCGCGCGCCTGGAAATCGATCGGGCCGTATTTGATCTGCACGGCGGCGTTCGAATCGAACTTGCCATCCTGAGGTTGGAAGTTGTCGTAAGCGGCGCGGGCGCGGTCGTTCTTGAGGTCGCGCCAATCCATGTGATGGTTGTAGACGAAGCCGCGATAGATGAGAACGCCGTGGTGGGGTGCAAGGGCGCGGGCGAGGACGTTGGCGGCGTCCGCGTGGGTTCGTCCGTAGGCGGAGGGACCGGCTTGGCCTTCGGAGTCGGCTTTTAGAACGAAGCCGGCGAAATCGGGAATCAGGCGGTAGATCTCATCCGCTTTGGCGCGCCACCAGGCGGCGACCCGGGGATCGAGCGGATCGAACGTATCCAGACCGCCTGCTGTTTTGGGGCTGGCAAACTGGACTGCAATGGAAAGCCGAACTCCCCAGGGGCGGAAGGCGTCGGCGATTCGCGCCACCTGGGGCAGAAAGTCCGACGCGAGCATGCGCGGATTGGCGTTGACGTTGTTGACGGTGCAGCCGCCGACGCCGAGCGAGGCGAGCAGGCGCGCGTAATCGGCGGCGCGAGTCAGATCGGGACGCACGTGGGAGTCGTCGAAGAAGATGGACCGGCCGGCGTAGCCGCGCTCGATGGAGCCGTCCAGGTTGTCCCATTGGTTGACCCAGCGAATCGGGGCATAGGGATTCTGCATCTCGTCGAGCGGCTCGATGGACTCTTCGAGGCGCATCTTGCGCAGGAGCGCAAAGGTTCCGTATAGAATGCCGCGATCGTTCAGGGCGGCGACGATCAGGACGTGGCGCCCCTCGAAGGCGGCGGTTTTGAGCCAGAAGCCATCGGGGATCAAGTTATCGGGGGGCGTCAGGCGCGGAAGCGCGCGGCGCAGGGCGGCCAGATCGGTGAGCAAGATGCAATCTTCGGCCGGTAGTTTCGATTCGACGCGCAACGTGCGGTGAAGCATGCCTCGGACGCCGCGGATCAATTCGCCTTGGGCGGCCGAAAGAATTGGCGAATCGCCGAGCCTCACGATGGCGGCTGGAAGACGATCGTAGAGAGATCTGGTGGATTCGTCTTGGATGGGTTCGTAACGGAGCCAGGCGTCGTAACTACTTTTAGGACCGCTTTGAGCGTCGGTTTGCGCTCCAAGGCATGCGGCGCACAGGAGCAAGAGGAAGGGAGAAGAAAGGTCGCGGCGAATCACAGTTCTATTTAAAAGGTAGCCAGGAACCTTATGTCTATCATGTAGGTGGGTCTTTTGATGATCTCTCGGCACGCGCTCGCTCGCGTTGTATTCGCGTACGGCGGGTTGGTTGTCCTGGCCGGCGCGGCATGGCGCCAGCAGGCAGCGCCAGCGCAATCGCCAGGCGCGCCACAGACGCAGACACACCCAGCCCCGTCGCAGCCCACGCCAGCCCAGCCAGCGACGCCAGCGCCGACCCCGCAGCCGGCGGAGCCCTCGCCGATCGAGTTCGAATCGAAGGGCATGGAATACGAGGCGCTCACCAAGGAAGGCATAACGGTAATGTTTGCGCCGCTCCCTCCGAGGATCAAAGAGTACAGCATCATGCAGGTGACGGTGACGAACGGGTCGCTTGTTTCGTGGACTGTGAAATCGAGCGATTTCTCTTTCGTGCGCCAGGACGGCACGCAGCTTCCGCCGGTGTCGGCGGACGAAGTCGTGGAATCGCTACTCGAAAAGGCCAGCCGCAACGACGTGATCAAGCTGCAGCTTCTGTACGAAAACACGATCTACGCGCTTTCCAACTTTCGTTCCACAAACGGATATGAGCAGCGGCGCGAGGCGGCGATGGCGCAGTTCGTCAACCGCGGGTTCACGGCGGCGGCGGCCGCTTCGGCGATTACGCTGGTTCCGACCAAACTGAAGCCTGGCGACAGCACCGACGGTGCGGTGTTTTTCGAGAACAAGAGCAAAGAGAAGACGCTGGGCGCGGGACGCTTCATCGCGCGCACGTGCGGTCAGACGTTTATGTTCGAAACCTACCAGGAGCTGAAACTTCGCTAGTGGCCGATTTGACTGAAGGCGCCGCGCCCGCGCGTTTCATCGACCTACATTCGCATACAGATGAAAGCGACGGCAGTTTGCCGCCCGAGGCGTTGGTGCGGTTGGCCAAGAGCAGCGGCCTGGATGCGCTGGCGATTACCGATCACGACACATTTGCCGGTTTCGAAAAGGCCGCGTCGTTTGCGCGCGAGGCAGGGCTCGATCTGGTGCGCGGGATCGAGTTGAATTCGCGGCTGAAGATGGGAGACGAGGCGGAACGTTCGGCGCATCTGCTGGGTTATTTCCCATGGGGAGAACCGTCTTGCGAGATGATGGGCTTCCTCGATCGGCAGAGGCAGGAGCGGCGGGAACGGAACCAGCGGCTGGCGGCAGTGCTGCGAAGCCGGGGCGTGGATGTGACGGCGGAGGAAGTAGAGGCGCGCGGTAAGAGTTTGGCCGGGCGCGTGCATTTCGCGCAGCTTCTGGTGGAAAAGGGATATGCCGAGAGCTCGAACGATGCGTTTCGCAGATACCTGGGGGAAGCGGCGCCCACCTATGTGCATCGCGAGAGCCTGACCACCGAAGAGGCGATTCGGACGGTGCGGCGCGCAGGCGGGATTCCGGTGCTTGCGCATCCGGTGCGGCTGGGATTGTTGCGCGAGGCGGAGCGCGAGGTATTTCTTCGATTGAGAAGGGCGGGCCTGATGGGGCTTGAGATCTATCACTCCGAGCACTCGCCGGCGCTGCAGGCGCATTACCGGCAGTTGGCGGAGGAGCTTGCGCTTTTGCCGACCGGCGGTTCGGATTTTCACGGCGCGATTAAACCCACGATCAATTTGGGAACGGGATTGCAGGGTAATGTGCGAGTGCCGCGCGAATTCTTGGATCGGATGCGAAGCGCGGCCGCCAAGGCCTGAGAGAAGAGACTGCGACGCGTCCATCGCCAGTACTCACATGCTGCTCTACTCCTCGCAGCCCGAAGCCCAATTGTCGTTGCTTGCCTTAGGTACAAGAGCATATCGTGGTCTTTGGCGGAACGTGCCTACGTAGTGGCGCGTTCATCGAACGCCGCCCCTCTCGGCTCTCGACGAGCCAAGTAAATTATCGCCAAATTGTCCCCTCCTCCTCCTCGCCTTCACCCCCCCCCGCGCCGAGCCACACTCTCCCCTATCGAAATTATCGGCGCGAAAGAGCAATTTCTTTATCGCCGCCGCCCAAGGCGAAAGCAGGAAATTGGATTCGCCCCGCAGATTCACCCCATCTACTCCTCCGGCCAAATCTCCCTGAGCGGAATCTCCAGCGCCGGCCTTTCGCACCGCAGCACTCCGTCTTCTACCTTCGTCAACGGCGTCCTGGCCGTCATCGTCCAAGCCTGCTTCGAATAAGGATCTACCAGCCAAACCATTGGAACACCTGCCCCAAGGAAATCCTTCAGCCGCGCCTCTACCCGCTTCATGCGATCCTCCGGCGACCACACCTCGATGCCCAGCAGCGGCGCTTGCTCCTGCACCTCATCGTCGTCGTTCGCGGCCACTAAGCAAATGTCCGGGACTCGCACTCGCCCGGCCGCCACTTTCACCCTCTGCTCAGGAAGAACCTCGTACCCGTACTGCTGCTCTCTCGCGGCAAGCCACAACAGAAGCCGCTTCTGCGTTCTCGAATGCCGCTTTCTCCCCACGTTCCTCTCTTCCAACACGCCATCTACGTAGTCGCAGTCCGGTTCGTAACCCGTGTTGAGATACTCTTCTAGGCTCACGCGTGTGGTAGCGCCCATATGCTCAGCCTATCGAACTTCAGCGCCCCCGCTTTCGCTCCCTGCGCCATGGCCTCGATACCCCGTCGCGCCTCTCCGTATTCGCTGGATCTTCCTTCTTTACGGCTAAGTCGAAGGCGCGTGAAATAAACCATATACTGCCCCGATTTCGGAGGGTACATGCAATGCTGCGCATGTTGCACAATCGCGTAAGACGATCACTTACCTCGATCGCAGCTTGCTCTATAGCGGCCTGGGTCGCTTTCGCGTCCAACAGCGAGGACACTAAATGGATTCCTTACTCGGCGCGCTACACGACAACATTCTCGAAGCACGACAACTCCGGCAATCATAGTCGCGAGGAAATTCAGACCGAGGAAATTCCTTCCGTCGATGGAGCTCTCCTTACTGTGCAAACCACGGGCGGTGAGCGAAGGTCGGCCAAGCTTTGGCAAGCGGACGGACAGGCATTCGCACTGGATTACTACCGCAAACAGGCCGTTCCAATTGGGCACTTCCGACGAGCGCATTTGCCCGTTCCTCATCAAGCCCAACTCGGCACGAAGTCTCTTCTCGGCCTCGAGTGTACGATCTACCCAATGCGAGTTTCAGATGGCAGCGGAAAGATATGTATTGATTTTGGGGACGATCTCATCTTGTACCAGGAAACACACATGAACTCGGGGGGGTTGCAGCAGGACATAATACAGGAAATGACGTCCATCGATCTCAGCTCGCCGGTGAATCTCTCGGAAACATCAATCCCGAAGGACTTCGCGGTGTTGCCCCCGAATGCTCCCAAGCAGTAGCAATTGGCTTCACGCCTCCAATCAGACGGCCTCCCAAACTTCGGTCACAACCTATATTCCCTTCGCCATCAACCATTTACCGAAAATCGTTTGGAACCGCCGTGGTATAGTGATGACTTAGTAAGTTAGTAAGTCAAGCGTCTCGATAAACGCCGGAAGCCCGCCGTGGCTCCGGCGTTTTTCATTTCCAAACGCCTGTCCCCAAAGGAGCTAACCGCCGCCATGTCCACCGAAGCACAAATCTGCGCCAATCGAGAAAACGCCCAGCACTCCACCGGCCCCAAATCCGAAACCGGCAAAGCCGCGTCCTGTCTCAACAACTTCCGCCACGGCTTCACCGGCGCCTTCCGCGTGTTGCCTTCCGAGGACCAACGCGAGTTCGACCATCTCCTCGCCTCCCTTTGCGCCGAGCACCAGCCCTCCACCGTCACCGAAGCCATCCTCGTCGAAAAGATGGCGCAAGCCCACTGGCTCAGCCTCCGCGCTCAGCGCCTTCAGGATCTTTCCATGGGCGACGACCTCCCTGTGCGCGACTGCGAAAGGCAATTCGCGCTCTATCTCCGCTATCAAACCGCCAACGACCGTGCCTTTCACAAGTGCCTGAACGATCTCCTCAAGCTCAGAGCCGAAAGGCGCCGCATGGAAATTGGCTTCGAATCGCAACAAGCAGCCGAAGCCGAAATCATCCGCAAGCAGGAAGCTCACGAAGCCCGCACGCGCCTTGCCAACGCCAAGGCGGCGCACCTCGAACTCGACACCGAAGTTCGATCCACCATCGAAGCTCGCATTCCCGGCGACATCGAAATTCCCTTCGACCGCCTCAAAGACGTCCTCCGCGTCTCGCTCCAGCAGGTCGCCCGCGACATGGCCGCCCAGAAGGCGGCGTAACATCCGCTACTCCTCCGGCCAAATCTCGCTGAGCGGAATCTCCAGCGCCGGACTTGCGCATCGCAGCACTCCGTCTTCTACCTTTTTCAGCGGCGTCCCTTCCGTCATCGTCCATGCCTGTTTCGAATAAGGATCGATCAGCCAAACGGCCGGAACACCTGCGGCTACAAAGTCCTTCAATCGCGCTTCGACCCGCTTCATGCGGTCCTCGGGTGACCATACCTCGATGCACAAGAAGGGTGGCCGCTCCTGTACCTCATCGTCATCGTTGGCGGCCGTCACGCAGATATCCGGCACTCTAACGCGCGCGCCGGCGACTTTCACCCTTTGCTCCACAAGCACCTGATATCCATACTGCCGTTCTCTCGCCCCGAGCCACAGCGTAAGTCGCGTCTGTGCCTTTGCATGCCGTTTCCGTCCCACGTTTCTCTCTTCCAACACGCCGTCTACGTAGTCGCAATCCGGCTCATAGTCGGTGTTGAGATACTCTTCCAGGCTTACCCGCGTCGTAGCGCCCATATCCTCAGCCTATCTTCTTTTCGCGTTAATCACGATCGGCGTCCCCTCGAACCCGAAGCGCGCCCGCAGTTGATTCACCAGCGCCCGCTCCATCGAAAAATGCAGCTTGTCCGCTTTGTCTGTAAACACGGCGAACGTCGGCGGCCGAATCGCCGCCTGTGTCATGTAGTAAATCCGCACCTCGCCCGCGAACTTCAACGTCTCCACAAACCGGTTCAGCTCGCCCGTCGTTACGCGCTTCGACGCTCCATCGAACACCCGGCGGATCGTTGTCATAATCCGCCGCACGCCCTCGCCCTTCTTCGCCGAGGCAAACACCACCGGCGCATAATCCAGAAATTTCAACTGGTCCCGTACGGCCTCGGTAAAGGCCCGCTTACTCTTCCCTTCGGCGGCGTCCCACTTGTTCACCACGATGATCACCGCGCGCCCTTCCTCATGCGCGTATCCGGCAATCGTCGCGTCCGATCCCACCACGCCCTCCGTCGCATCCACCACCAGCAGCGCCACGTTCGCCATCCGGATGTGCCGCCGCGCCATCACCACGCTCAGCTTCTCCGTCATCTCCGTCGTACGCCCCTTGCGTCGGATGCCCGCTGTGTCCACAAACCGGAAACTGGTGTTCCCCTCCCGCACGGTCTCGTCCACGGCGTCCCGTGTCGTCCCGGGAATCGGCGACACGATCGCGCGCTCCGCTCCCACTAGCGCATTCAACAAGGTCGATTTGCCAACGTTCGGCCGCCCGATGATCGCTATCTTGATCCGCCGCTGCTTCTCGTCTCCCGCATCTGCCTCGGTCTCCGGCTCTTCTCTCGGAAACGGCGCCGTCACCCGCTCCAGCAAATCGTCCAGCCCCAACCGGTGCTCGGCCGACACCGCCGCCGGATCGCCCACGCCGAGCGAATAAAACTCCGGCACCAGGTTCTCGCGCGCCTTGGCATCGATCTTGTTCACCACCAGCGTTACCGGCTTACCAAGCGGCCGCAGCAACTGCGCCAGCTCCCGGTCCGCCGCCGTGATCTCCGTCCTGCCATCGATCACAAACAAGATGTGCGACGCAAGTTCCAAGGCCACTTGCGCTTGCCGCAAAATCTGGCTCGGGATCAGCGCCGCGTCATGTGGAATGATGCCGCCCGTATCGATCAGTCCGAACCGCTTGCCACGATGTTCCGCTTCGCCATAAATCCGGTCGCGCGTGATCCCCGGCTCGTCTCCCGTGATCGAGCGCCGATCCCCCAGAATGGCGTTGAACAGCGTCGACTTTCCTACATTCGGCCGCCCCACAATCACCACTGTCGGAAGTGCTTCATTCGCCGCCATTTCGCTCTAAGGTTCGCACACGCCTTTCAGTTAGAAACTCCGCTCCGCATGCGACCATGAATTTACGAATGTCAGAAGTAAACAACCAGATCCTCACGCGCAACATCGCCATCATTGCGCACGTCGATCACGGCAAAACCACTCTCGTAGACGCCATGCTGCGCCAAAGCGGCATCTTCCGCGCCAATGAAGAAGTCGCCGAGCGCGTCATGGATTCCAATGAACTCGAGCGCGAGCGCGGCATCACCATCCTCGCCAAGACCACCGGCGTCCGCTATCACGGAACCAAGATCAACATCGTCGATACTCCCGGCCACAGCGACTTCGGCGGCGAAGTCGAGCGCGCTCTCAAAATCGTCGATGGCGTCATGCTCCTGGTCGACGCCAGCGAAGGACCGCTCCCGCAAACGCGCTATGTGCTCACCAAGGCGCTCGAAGCCAAGCTTCCGCCCATCGTCGTTATTAATAAGATCGATCGCCCCGACGCCCGCATCCAGGAAGTCATCAACGAGATCTACGATCTCTTCATCGATCTCGACGCAACCGAAGACCAGCTTGAGTTTCCTGTCGTTTACACCAACGCCAAGGCCGGCATCGCCAAGCTCGATCCCTCCGACGAAAGCTCGAACCTCCAGCCGCTCTTTGAAACCATTCTCCGATCCATCCCCGCGCCCAAGGGCGATCCCGCCGCCATTCTGCAACTGCTCGTCGCCAATCTCGACTACAGCGACTACCTCGGCCGCCTCGCCATCGGCCGCGTCTTCAACGGCACCCTGCGCCACGGCGATGAGGTTGCAATCGTCAAGCTGAACGGCGCTCTCCAGAAAACTCGCATCACCAAGCTCTATTCCTTCGAAGGCTTGAAGCGCGTCGATGAGACCGTGGGTCAGACCGGCGACGTGCTCGCCATCGCGGGCGTCGAAGGCATCACCATCGGCGAAACCGTCACCAGCGCCGAATCGCCCGAGCCGCTCCCCAACATCCCCATCGACGAGCCCACTATCGCGATGACGTTCACCATCAACAACTCGCCGTTCGCCGGCCGCGAAGGCGATTACGTCACCTCCCGCAATCTCCGCGACCGCCTCGATAAAGAACTACTCACCAACGTCTCCATCCGCGTCGAAGAGACCGGCAGCCCGGATTCCTTCAAAGTCATGGGCCGCGGCGAACTCCAGCTTGCGATTTTGATCGAGATGATGCGCCGCGAAAGCTATGAGCTTCAAGTCGGCAATCCCGAAATCGTCACGCGCAAGATTGCGGGCGTTCTTCACGAGCCTCTCGAACTGCTCGTCATCGATTGCCCCGAGGAGTTCATCGGCGTGGTCATCGAAAAGATCGGCTCGCGCAAAGGCAAGATGAGCAAGATGGTCAATCACGGCTCGGGCCGCGTGCGTCTCGAATTCCATGTGCCCTCCCGCGGCTTAATCGGGCTCCGCAGCGAAATGCTCACAGACACCAAGGGCACCGCCATCATGAACTCGCTCTTCCATAGCTACATCGAATGGCAGGGCGATATCGAAAAGCGTCCCACTGGCTCACTCATCGCCGACCGCCCGGGCCTCGCCACCAGCTACGCCATATACAACCTGCAGGAACGCGGCGTCATCTTCATCTCGCCGGGAGCCGAAGTGTACGAAGGCATGATCGTCGGTGAGAACGCGCGCGACAGCGATCTCGACGTCAACATCGTCAAGGAGAAGAAGCTCACCAACATGCGCGCGTCTACATCGGACGAAGCCATCCGCCTCGTGCCTCCCCGCATCCTCAACCTCGAACAGGCCATTGAGTTCATTCGGGAAGACGAGCTCGTCGAAGTCACGCCTAAATCCATCCGCCTGCGCAAGAAGATCCTAAAGGCCAACCAGCGATAGTTCAATCAGTGCTAATCCGTCTCTTCTTTCAAGAACCGCTGCGGCGCGCCTAACGCCCGCGTCACCGCCTCTGCGGCCAGGTATCCGCTGCGCACCGCGCCTTCCATCGTGGCCGGCCAACCCGAGCGAGTCCAATCGCCGGCCAGAAACAAATTCGAAATCGCCGTCGCGCTCACAGGCCGCTTTTCTTCCAATCCGGCGCCTGCCGAAAACGTAGCTCGTACTTCCTTCACCACGTGCGCCCGCTCCACCTTCACCTCGCCGCAGTACGGAAAGAACTCTTTCAATTCTTCGAGCGCCAGCTTGATTACATCTGCCCGCGGCATCTCCGTCAACTTCCGCGACGCGCTCACCACCAACTGAATATGCCGGCCCTCGCCCTTGTTGAACATCCACTGAATGGTCCGGTCGAGCAGCGTCGCATGCGGCAGCTCCGTAATCGGCTTATCGAACCACAGGTGAATGCCCGTTATCGGCGAATGACTGAACGCCGAAACGTCTACCAACTCCGGCGCGATCTTCGCCAGCCGCTCGAACGGCGCCGCCATCACATATGCATCCGCGGTAACGCATTCGCCGTTCACTACCAGCCCGAGCGCGTGCCCATCTTGGATCCGCGCCTGCTCGACCGTCGCCCGATGCTCGATCGCAACGGTCGAGTACTCGCGCCAGACGTCTTCGGAATACAACTCGCCCAGCGGCACCGCGGGCACGCCCATCTCGTAGGCGTCCGCTTTCTTGAGAAACCCCAGATAGAACACCTGCAGCCCGTGCAGCGCCGCCATGCGCTCCAGGTCTTCGTTGATCGCGCTCACCAGCACCTGACGCCAGAAACGCTCAATCGCTCCGGGCGTCTGCTTCTTCTCGCGCAGCCAGTCGAGCATCGTGATCCGGTCCAGGTCGGTGCGCGTCCCGTATTCGTAGCGCGCCGCGAGCAGCCCGCTCGCAACCGCCAGCTTGTCGCCCCACGACAAGAACTTCAGCTTCGCGAAAGAACCCGCGAAGTGCAGCGGCGCAGGCAACAGGCCGCGCTTCATCACCGACACGCGCCCGCCCGGCTCAATCCAGTAGAACTCGCGCGAGAACTGGATCTTGTCCCGCACCCCCAATCGCGCATAGAAATCGAGCAGGTTCGTGCAGCATCGCAGCAGCACGTGTTGGCAATTGTCGATGGTCGGGCCGTTGTCGTCCGCGGTGTTGAGGGGATACGAAGTCGCTCGTCCGCCTACAAATGGCCGCGCTTCGAACAATCGGACCTGGTAGTCTGACGAGCCCAGTGCGACCGCCGTCGCGAGGCCTGCGAGGCCGCCCCCGACAACCGCGACAGTCTTAGGCAATGGCGTGCGCGTACAGCTCGATCATGTTCTCCATCAGCCGCAGCCCGCAGTCCCGCTCCAGCGTCAAGATCGATTCCGGATGGAACTGCACGGCCTCAATCGGCAGCTCGCGATGCCGCACGCCCATGATCACGCCATCGTCCGATTCCGCCGTGATCTCAAGGCACCTTGGGAAACTCTCGCGGTCGGCAAACAGCGAATGATAGCGGCCCACTCGAAACGGCGATGGCAGCCCGTGGAACACGCCGCGCCCGTGATGATGCACCTCGGAGCCCTTGCCGTGCATCGGATATCCCAGCACATCCAGCTTTCCGCCGAACGCCTCCACGATTCCCTGCAAGCCCAGGCAGACGCCGAACGTCGCGATGCCGCGCCTCGCTAACTCTCTCACCAACGCCGGCACCCCGAAGTCCGCAGGCCGGGCCGGCCCCGGCGAGATCAGGACAATGTCCGGCTTCGTGCGTTCAATCGCATCGAGCGCCACATTCGAACGGTACGTCGAGACCTCCGCGCCCGTCTGCCGCGCATAGTTTGCCAGCGTGTGGATGAAGCAATCGTCGTTATCCACCAGCAGCAGCCGTGTGCCTTCGCCCACCCGCCGCGTGTGGTGCGCTTCCGGCGCCGCCGTCAACGCTGGGTATAACGCTCGAAAGAAGTTGGTCGCCTTCAACCGGCATTCATCGTCTTCCGACCTCGGATCGGAATCGTAGAGCAGCGTCGCCCCCGCCGCATACTTCGCGACTCCGTCCTTCAGATGAACCGTGCGGATCGTAATCCCCGTGTTGATGTCGCCGTTCAGATTCAGCATTCCGACCGCGCCGCCGTACCAGCCGCGCGCATCGTTCTCCAAATCTTCGACGGCCTGCGCCGCCGCCTTCTTCGGCGCCCCGATCACCGTCACCGCCCACATATGCGTCAGAAACGCATCGAGCGAATCGAAGCCTTCCTTCAATGTGCCCTTGACGTGATCGACCGTGTGGAATAGCCCCGCGTACGATTCGATCAGCCGCCGCCCGATCACGCGCACCGATCCGGGAACGCACACGCGCGACTTGTCATTGCGATCCACGTCGCTGCACATGGTCAGCTCCGATTCTTCCTTGGTCGAGTTCAGCAGTTCCCGAATACTCTCCGCGTCTCGCAGCGGATCGCCCGACCGCCGCGCGGTCCCCGCGATCGGGCAGGTCTCGACCTGATCGCCTTCCACCCGCACGAACATCTCGGGCGACGCGCCGACTAACTGTTCGTCGCCCATCTGCAGCAGGAACTCATACGGGCTCGGACTCGACTTCTGGATGCGATGAAACAACTCCGATGGCTTGCCATCGAACGGAGCTTGGAAGGTTTGCCGCAGAACCACTTCGTAGTAGTTGCCCTGCCGCATGCCTTCGCGAACCGTCTCCACTTTCTCCATGTACTGCTCCGGAGCGTGGTCTGAAACAATCTCGGCTCTTGCAACCGAAACGGGCGCATTCTTCACAGGCTCGGCCGTGCGCGCCAGCCCCGCCGTGTCGCCCTTCGGCCCGGAGAAGTCGTATTGAAACCGCTCGACCGTCTCCTTCTTGCGGTCCATGAAGTAGATCTCGTCGCAAAGAAACAGGTGCAGGTCTCTCTGCGCATGACGAGTGAGCCGCATGCGAATGGGATCGAAGTCGAGCAGCAGGTCGTAGCCGAACGCTCCGACCAGCATCAACCGCGAGTCCTTCGGGTTTTGAAACTCTTCCACCAGCGTTCGCAAGATCGAAAAAGGCGATGGCTGCTTGCTGCGCTCTTCTTCGGCGAATCGCTCCGCAAGCGGCTTCAATTCGAGGCGTATCGAATCCGGCTTCCGGAAATAAGCCCGCCGGTGCGGATGATACTTGAATAGCGGGTCGAGCAGGCACAGCAGCACTTCGCCCCGTTTGTTTAATGCTCGCAGTTCAAGTCGCCGTCCCCGCCCGACGATCTCGAGCGGAGGCGCCACGCTCGCCACATCCCACCGCGAATAGCGCTCCGGATACTCGTAGCCCGAAGATAGATACACGCCGCGCTTGCCATCGAGCTGCTTCAACAGATGATCGAGCCCGCGGCCATAGGCAATCTTCGTGGCGGTTCGAGTAACTGTAATCCCGTTAGGAGTGGTGTAACTTAACTGCGGCATGCTTCCGAGCGGCTAACGATCAGCATAACAGTAGAAACGCGGTTGCGACCTAAACCGTCTTTCGCGCATGTTTTGCATTGCTAGAGCAGGTCTATTCTTCTTAGTCGCAGGCGCCGCCTGCGCTCAATTTCCCCTCTCGGTCGGTGTGAAGGGCGGCGTCGCCTTGACGGATGCCTTCGACAACACGAACTCCTCCTATATCAATCCCGGCGTCTCACTCGTCACTAGTCAGATCGCCATTCACGACTATTCGCCTTCGAAGGATTACCTGGTCGGCCCGTTCGTCGAACTGCGCCTTCCGTTCGGGCTCGGCGTCGAAGCCGATGCGCTCTATCGCAAACTCGACTTCGCGATCGTGCAGTCGGGCGACACGACTCCGTTCCGGTTCTATGACAGCACCTGGGAATTTCCCATCCTTGCCAAGTACAGGTTCAAGCTGCCGGTTGCGCGGCCTTACGTGGACGCCGGCCCGTCGTTTCGCCACACGCAAGGCGCGATTGACGCAGATACGCTTTCTCATCACGGCTTCGCCGCCGGAGCGGGTATCGAGATCAACGCACTCAGGCTGCTGCACATCTCGCCCGAGATACGTTACACCCGCTGGGGCTCCGATTCGCTCAGCGGAAACTTCATTGGGCCGCCCCATTCGGATCGGAACCAGGTCGAGTTTCTGGTCGGGATTTCGTTCTAAGGCTGCGACGGCGGAGCGTTTGGCGTAGTCGCGGGCGTGGTGGCGGCGGCAGGCGCTCCCGTGGGCGTCTGCGCGCCCTGCGTCGCGTTGCTCTGATTCTGCTGAGCTTGGCCTTGCTGCGTCACCTGCCCTTGGTCCTTATTCGCCTTCTTCTTTTTCTTTTCGAGCGCGGCCTGTTTCTTGGCGGCCTGTGCCCGATACTTCTTCAGCTCTTTGTCCCGATTCGTAGGCAGCGGCTGCTGCGCCGATTGGTCGCTCGCGGTCTGCGTAGCTGCCGGACGGTTCCTCGCGTCGGGGCTCTTATCGAGTAAGCTGCTGCTTCCGTTCACGGTGGTGGCGCTCACGTCCGTAGTTCCGCCGCCGGTGGTTCCCGGAGTGTTGCTTGCGGTCTCGGTGTTGACGACCGGCACGCTGGCCGGAATCGTGCGCTTCGGGTCGGTCATGGTCGGCTGTCCGGATTTCGCCGCATGGCTAACGTCGGGGCCTCCGCGCAGCCATCCGGTGAAGTCGGACACTACGCCCGTGCGATGATAATTCGCCTGTTCGAACTTGGCTCGCGCCAGCGCATTCGGATCCGCCTTCGGGATCGGCATTTCCATATCCTGCAGCCGCCGCTTGGCGTCGTCGGCGCGCGAGCTCAAAGGATACTCTTCGAGTATCCGCGAGAACATATCGCCCGCCTGTTTGCGGAATCGCGGACCCATCTTCGAGTAAGCGTCGCCTGCTTCAAACAGCGCCTCTCCCGCGTTGCTATAGAGCGGATATTGATCCACCAGGGCGTTCAATCGATTGGCCGCCGCCGGATTCATCTCGCGCTTCCAATAGAAATTGCCGACCACGAATTCATGCGCCGCCAGGCTCTCCTGAATATCGCGAACGCGCTGCATGGCCTCGGGCGCGAACTTGCTGTTCGGAAATTGAACCAGCACCGCCTTGCATTCGTCTTCGGCTCGAACGGTTTGACTCCAGTCCCGATCGCTTTTGTCCATCTGCTTGTAGTGGATGTCGCAGATGCGATTCTGCGCCTCGGCGGATTCTTCCATGGCCGGATAGAACAGGATGAAATCCTTGTATTCGGCTTCGGCCTGCGCCAGTCCGTTCGCGCCGCCTTCGCGGTACCAGCTATCGGCGACCGCCAGCTTGGCCTTCGCCAGGTACTCGCTCGATTCATAGGTGTTCATCAGGGTCTGCAGCGAAATGCGCGCCACTTCGTAACGCCCGTGCTCGATGTCGTGCATGGCCTGATCGAACAACACCTTGTCGGGCTGCTGCGTGTTCTTGGTGATGGGGGTGCCGTATTTGTGAACGCAAGACGCCAGCATGCCCATCGAGAGCGCCGCCAGAAAGGCCCGTTTCGATAGAAGATTACCCAAATGCATATGTTCTAAACCTGAATGGAAATTGCCTCGTGGGCGATACGCTGCATTTCGCGCGCGGCCTGCGTTGCATCCGGCGCGTGAAAAATCGAAGAACCGGCAACCACCCAATCTACGCCAGCTCGTGCGATCTCTGCAATATTTTCTAGTCCGGCGCCGCCATCGATTTCAATCGAAAAGTTTAGCCGGCGCTCTTCCCGGTACCGTACCAGTTGCCGCACTTTGTCGAGCGACCGGGGAATGAAGGTCTGCCCGCCGTATCCCGGATTCACGCTCATCACCAGGACATAATCCACGATGTTCAAGACGTTTTCGAGCAGCATCACGGGGGTCGCCGGATTAATTACCACTCCGGCCTTTGCGCCCAAATCCTGGATCATATGAAGCGTGCGGTCCAGGTTGCGGCAAACCTCGTAATGCACGCTCACGCAGTCCGCTCCGGCCTTTATGAAAATGGGCGCGTAGGTATCCGGATCCTCAATCATCAAGTGATGATCCAGTTTCAGTTTGGTGAACTTGCGCAAGGACTCGGTAATGGGCGTGCCCATCGTGAAGTTCGGCACGAAGTGTCCATCCATGATGTCCACATGAAGCATCTTCACCCCGGCCTGCTCGACTCGGCGAACATCTTCCCCAAGCCGTGTAAAGTCAGCCGCGAAAATAGATGGAACGACTTGAAACACTGATACAGGTCCTCATGCGGGGAAGAACCTTGGTTTGAGGCGCACCACAAGCTCGCTCCTCGTCTGCCCGCACCTAGGAATATTCTGATCGTAACACGTAAAACGCGATAGCCTCAGAAAAGGTTGCATCAAGATAAACTGCAACTTGCATGCCGACTATTGCCCGTATCCTGGTTCCCGTCGACTTTTCCGAGCACTGTCTAAAGACGATGCCTCGGGTGCGGCAGTTTGCCGCCAAGTTCGGCTCGGAAGTGATCCTGCTGCATGTGTTCAATCCGGTCTATGTGATTCCGGAAACCGGAGTCTCCGGCTTGATGGAAGTGCCGCGCCCGGAACAAGCCTTCGAGGCTTCCGCCGCGCGGCTGGAAGAGTTCGCAACGGAGGAGTTGGCCGGGCTGAGGGTGCGCCGGCTCGCCTATGAAGGGGAGCCGGAATTGCAGATCGCCGAAACGGCGGAGAGCGAAGACGCGCAGTTAGTGATGATACCGGCGCCTGGACACAGCGCGCTGCGGAATTTTCTGCTCGGCTCGATCACGGCCCGAATATTAGAGGACGTGAAACGGCCAGTACTGACGGGCGGACACGCGCCCGCCGGCGCGATTTCGACCGTCGCTTATATAGGTGGGGCGCAGGATGTCGCCGCCTGGGCCACGGGCCTCGCCGAGAACTTTCAGGCCAAGCTGATCGCGGCCGAGGCTGGGACCAAAGACGTAGGCGCGGACCTTCTGGTAATTGGGCGCGGGTCGCCAACCGACGCCTATGCGACGGTCCGGCAATCGCCGTGTCCCGTCCTCTGCGTTTGATGAAGAAGCTGATCAATGATCCCGGCGAGGTTGTGCCGGAGATGTTGGAAGGGCTGCTCGGGATCTATCCGGGAGCGGCTCTGCTGGCCGATCACCAGGTGTTGCTGCGGCGGGATGCCGGTGAAGCGCGAGAGCGGCAGGTAGGGATCGTTTCGGGCGGCGGGAGCGGCCATGAGCCAGCGCACGCGGGTTACGTGGGCGCGGGCATGTTAAGCGCGGCAGTGGCCGGTGAGGTATTCACGTCGCCGAATCCCGCAGCGGTGCTAGCCGCGATTCGAGCCGTCGCGGGCGCGCCCGGACTGCTGCTGATTGTCAAGAATTATACGGGCGACCGCTTGAATTTCGGATTGGCGGCTGAGATGGCGCGCGCGGAAGGATTCGCGGTCGAAACAGTAGTTGTAGCCGACGATGTCGCGCTGGCTGGGACCGAGCAATATGCGGGCGCGCGCGGGATTGCCGGAACGGTGTTGGTTCACAAGGTCGCGGGCGCAGCCGCGGCGGAGGGGCGCGGACTTGGCGAAGTCGCGGCGGTCGCGCGAGCGGCGTCGGATGCGGTCGCGACGATGGGCGTTTCGCTTTCGGCCGGCACGGCTCCAGCGGTCGGCAAGCCCAGCTACACATTGGGAGAGCAGGAGATCGAGTTGGGGCTGGGCATTCACGGGGAACCGGGCATCCGGCGGGCAACTCTACAGTCCGCTGACGAAATGGCCGATCAGTTGATTGAGGGAATCCTGGCCGCGCGGGGGTGGCGCGGCGCAGGCCAGCGCATCGCACTACTTGTAAACAATCTGGGCGCCACCACTCCAATGGAGTTGGCCATCGTGGCTCGCCGGGCATGGGAGCAACTGGCCGCGCGCGGGCTTGTTGTGGAACGCATCTATGCGGGAACGTTCATGACATCGCTCGATGCGGCGGGCGTTTCGATATCGATCCTGCTGGTGAACGATGAAAGACTCAAGCTGCTGGATGCGCCGACTAGCGCGCCAGCATGGCCGCGCACGGTGAATGAACGGCCGGCGCCACTGCGCTCTCGGATTCTCGTATGTGAGCCAGTCGAGCCTGTCCCGTCCCAGGATCGACCGGAGGCGCAGACGGAGACCCGGGCGCAACGCGCGATCGAAGCGGCATGCCAAGCCCTGATCGACGCCGAAGGTCGATTGACGGAAATGGACCGCTTGGTGGGAGACGGCGACCTGGGAGCGAATCTTTCGCGCGCAGCAAGATCGATTCAGCAGATTATCCCGATGGTTGCGGTCGGTAGCGCGGCCGAACTTCTGCGGAGCGTCGGCATTGCGGCGCAGTCCGCAATGGGCGGATCTTCCGGACCTCTGTATGGAGTGTTTCTCTTTAGGGCGGCCAAGCGGCTGAAGGACGGCAACGAGGACGACGCGCGAAATTGGGCGCGCGCCGCTCTCGAAGGCTGCAAAGGGATCGGCGAAATCGGCGGAGCAAGCACGGGCGATCGAACCATGCTGGACGCTCTGGATCCGTTCGCCAGGGAACTGGCCGCACGGCTCGAAGAAGGCCGCAGTTTGGCGGATGCCATTGAAGCGGCGGTAAGAGCGGCCGAAGCAGGCGCGGCGGCAACGGCCGGGATGGTTGCGCGGCGCGGCCGGTCCAGCTATTTGGGTCACCGGGCGATGGGTCAGCCGGACCCCGGCGCAGTGGCCGCGGCCATTTGGCTGCGGGCGCTGGTTCCAGTACTAGCACGCCCGTAGAAAAGCGGTTGCAACGGTTCTGAAACTTTGGCGCAGGACCCTGCATCTGTGATGGTTGACGACCCGCCGAGCCGGTTTTTAAGGCTGATCTAATCCCTTAAAGTTAGAGACGCGAGAACGAGCCGGACGGGTTTGTCACAAGGAGTTTACAGTGTCTAACAAGCAAATGAACGACATAAAAAAAGCGCTGGAAGCAAAGCGCGACGAACTCCTCACGAGTACTGGAGACCGGGAGGAGATTTTAATCGAGCATGCGGCGGAGGAGTTCGACCGCTTGCAGCAGCAGCTCAACCGGGAGGTTGCCATTCGCAACCTGGACCGCGGATCGACGCTGCTGAAGCAGGTACAAGCCGCGCTCTCTCGTATGGAAGAGGAGACCTTCGGCATCTGCCTGCGCTGCGACGAAGCGATTCCGGAACGGCGCTTGAAAGCGCTGCCCTGGGCCGCCTATTGCGTACCCTGCCAGGAGTTTATCGACCGGCAGCGAGCGGCGGGCGCGGTCGACGACGACGAAGCCGGCGATATGGCGGCATAAGAACGGTGGTTCGCAACACCACGTTGACTGTCCCGACGCAGGGCAAGGGGCTGTATCCATTTACCAAGCACGTCGAAGACTGGGTCTCGAAGCAGGGCATCGGGAACGGTCTTCTGACGGCTTTTGTGCAGCACACGTCCTGTTCTCTGCTGATTCAAGAGAACGCGGACCCGGATGTGACTCTCGATCTGCGCGATTTTTTTGAGCGGCTGGCGCCGGAAGACGATGCAAACTACCGGCACACGGCGGAGGGTCCGGACGATATGACATCGCACATACGGTCGGCGCTCACGCAGAGTAGCCTATCCCTGCCCTTGATCTCGGGAAAGTTGGCTCTGGGGACGTGGCAGGGCTTATATGTATTCGAGCACCGGAAACACCCGCATCAAAGGCGCGTGGTGCTTCAACTCATGGGCGAGTAGCTCACCACCTTGGCTGGGCGGAGAACAGCGGCCCTATCGGTTACAGTGAGGCGAGTTTAGTCCGTACTGCCGATTCGGACTAGCGAGTCCTGTAACCGCTTAAACCGGACAAAGGAATTCCTTCTCGATGCGAAGTCTTCTACGCTCTGAAGCATGAGGTATTCCGAACTTTGGCAGAGATTGGGGCAGCTTTGGTGCCGCTTTGCGCACGACGACATCTTCTGGCCGGTGAAGGGCAAGTACGAGTGCAGGCGCTGCCTGCGGGTGCATGCGATTCCATGGGCGGATTCGCAGCCGCCCGCGCAGGCGCAGCCGCCCGCGCGGGAACTTGCGATGGAGCGTTGAGGCTTCAGGTCTTCATGCGCGCCATGAAGTAGAGACCGAAGAGCGCGAAGATGAGATCGGGCGACCAGGCGGCCATGATGGCCGGCAACTGGTTCAGATCACCGATCTGCTCAAAGAGCGTGCCCACAGTCCAGTAGGCGATGGCGATTCCGAAGCTGATTCCAACGCCGGTCATGGCGCCGCGGTTCCCTGCGACGAAAGCGAACGGAATACTGAGGATCGCCATGATGAGGGCAAACAGAGGAACCGCGAACTTCTTGTAGTACTGGACGCGAAGCGCCGTGGTATCGAGTCCGCTCGCCTGCTGCTCGCGTATGTATTCGCCCAATTCTTCGAAGTTCATCTCTTTGTACTCTTTTTCTTCCTTGATGAACCAGGAGGGGCGCTCGGTCAATTCGGGAAAAATGGCGGAGGCATTATAGAAAGGCCGATAGCCGTCGGTGGACCCATTGGCCGTGTGGGAGATCCCGTTTTGAAAGACCCAGGCTCGGCGGTCAGGATTCCAGCGGGCGCGGTCGGCGGAGATCTGGCGCACGATGCGATAGCTGGCGGGGTCGAGCTCGTAGACGTTGACCTTGGACAAGATGGCGCGGTAGGGGTCCAGGAAGCCGTAGTTGTAGATGCGGGACCCTTCGCCGTAGATCCAATGGCGATCGCGGCTGCTGCGGAGGTACGTGGCGACGGTTTTCTTTTTGATTTCGGCGCGCAGCATCTCCTGGCGGCGATTGGCTTCGGGTATGTAGTAGTGATCGAAGCCGAATAGGAGGGCGCTGATGCCGAAGCTGATGACCAGGACCGGCGCGGCGAGGCGGTAGACGCTGACGCCGCCCGCTTTGAACGCGGTCACTTCGTTGTACTTCGTCAGGATGCCGAAGCAAATAAGAGAGGCGACGAGAGTGCCGATGGGCGTGAGTTGGTAGATGAGGCTGGGGGCGAGGTGCCAGAGGTAATCGAGCATGGTGGACATGCCGATGTCGTTCTTGATCATGTCGCCCAGCAGTTCGAAGAAGGTGAACACTTCGATGAGAGCGACGAGAGCGGCAAGAAGCACGCCTAGATAAAAGAGAAAACCATTCAGAACATAGCGATCGATCAACAACGGGCTCAAGCCGAAGCGGCGGCCGACGCGCAAGCGGCCGGCGGCAAGGGGCGCGGGGTGGAGGGATCGCAGCTTGAGGATAGCGCTTTTGACCATGGCGCCGACCCAGCCGGCGAGATCGCGGTCGCCGGGCTGCTCCAGGCGAGACAACAGCACGATGCCGACGATGAGGAACACGGCGTCCGGGGTCCAAACGGCAAGCGGCACGGGCAGGCTGCCTTTTTTGGCAAGGCCGATGAGCGTGATGTAGCCGAGGTAATAAAGAAAAGCCAGCACGACGGTGAGCACGAAAGCGGCGGACTTGCCGCCCTTTTGGGACGAGATGCCGAGCGGGATTCCGACGAGCGCCAGCAGGACGCAGGCAAGCGGCAGGGCAAAGCGCTGGTGGAACTCGATAGCGGCGTCGACGTAATCTTCGTGCGAGAGATCGCGCCGGCGGTAGACGCGCTTGAACAACGGGCCGGTGTCCATCTCCTGGACTGTTTTGTTGACCTGAAGATCCTCCTGCTTCTGGGCCTGGAGCGTTTCGACCTGGACGGGCGCGGCGGTGGTGATGACTTTGCCGTCTTTGTCGCGCTCGGAGGAGCGGACGTTGCGCATGTCGAGGACGATACGATTGTTGGCTTCGTCGGCGTGCGGGATGGCCTCTTCGGCAACGATGATGCGGGGGCTATCGCCGCGATCCTTGCCTTGCTGTTTGAGTTCGTCGGGAGGCGTGACGTCGCCGATGAAGACCTGGCGCCAGACGATCTCATGACCGACGGTTTGGACGTTGCCCACATATAGGACCGTGTTGGGGAACTGCTCATCGAAGATGCGCGATTCGATGTTGCCGGTCAATTGGGCGGCGGCGAAGTTGCGCGCCACCATCGATTCGAGGTGCAGCGAGAGAGGGGTGAGCCAGAGCGAGGAAAGCGCAGTCAGGATCAGCGCAAAAAGTGCGAATAGCAGGACGGGGCGCGCGACGGTAACGCTCGATATTCCGGAAGCGCGCATGGCAATGATTTCGCGATCGGCCGACATGCGGCTGAGACCGATGAGTATGCCGACCAATACGCCGAGCGGCAGGGCGAAGGGAATGGTCGAGGGCAGCGCGTAAAGGAGCAGCTTCGCGACGACGGCGGGAGGAGCTGAGGTTTTTACGAGCAGAGCGGAAAGGCGCTCAATCGTTCGAAGGAAGAGTACAAAAACAAACAGCAGAGTGCCAAGGCTGGCGCTGATCATCACCTCGCGAAAGATGGCTTTGCTGAGAATACGCATTACAGCGGAACGGTTCGGCGGGAACTGGGGGGCAAGTTAAAGCATAGCAGCCGTAAGCTTAAGCGCGGACGAAGTCGCAAAGGGTGAGTGTCAACCATTTTTAACATAAAACGTTTTAGAATAGGCATACTGCTGTAAGGAATACGTAAGGCGATTACCCCACGAAAAAAGGGCGAAAGGACGCGCATGTTGAATTGCCTTGTGATGGGATGCGGTAGGAGTGGGACCAGCATGCTGGCAGGCAGCTTGTCGAAAGCCGGCTATTTCATGGGAAAAGACCTGCTGCCGGCAAATAGGAACAACCCCAAAGGATACTTCGAGACGCGCGAAGTCGAGAACCTGAACGAAGAACTGATCGCCACGGTGGTTCCCGCGAGACCGAAATTCCTGGGCAAATGGTTTTTTCGCGAGCGCCCGCTTTACACGCAGAGATGGCTGGCCAGTGTGCCGGTTGAAACGGAAGTGAGCTGCCCGCCGTCGCTCGCCTCACAGATCCAGGATGCCGTCGCGACCCGGCCGTACTGCTTCAAGGACCCGAGGTTTTGTTATACGCTTCCAGCGTGGCGGCCGTACTTGCAGAACACCGGTTTCGTTTGTATCTTCCGGGATCCCGCCACTACCGTGAAGAGCATCATTCACGTGACGCGGGATGAAGACTATCTTCAAAGTTTGTCGTTCTCGGAAGATCGGGCATTCGACGTTTGGACCCTGATGTATCGCCACATACTCGAGAATCATAGATACGAAGGGAAGTGGCTGTTCCTGCACTACAACCAACTGTTCGATGCTTCAAGCCGCCGGAGACTGGAAGATTTCCTACACGTCTTGGTTGACGATTCGTTCCCGGAACGGCAGTTATCGCGGTCCGTTTCCGAGGAGACGGCGCCGGACCTTGCGAAGCGGGTATACGGACAACTGTGCGGACTTGCTGAATGCGATGAAAGCGGCAGATCGTTACGCCTTGCTCATGCGGCGCGAGCTTGAGAGAGCCAGCGCGGCAGACGTGGTCTAAGGAGCGTTGAGCGCGGGCGCGGGAACGATGGGCAGGCGGCTAGCTTCGTCTTCGATGGGTCCAAGGTCGAGGCTCGGAAAAAGCAGGGACGGGCACACGACGGTCGAAGTAGTGGCGTCGGCGGCCATGGCGGCCAGATCGAAGCTTGAACCGTTATTCACATAATTGAAAACATAGGGCCGGGCAGAAGCGGCATCTATGTCACGCAGATCTTTGGCGCTGAACTCTTTGAAGCGGAGCCCGCGCACCAACACTTCGCGGCCGTCGGGGTAGACGCGATAGGCGAGCAAGGGCGCATTCAGAGTTCGCGAGTAGCCGCTCTTTTGAAGCTGGCGCGCCATGTTTTGGAGTTCCTGGAAATTGGCGGTGGAAGGGAAATCGAGGCGGCGGATGAGCAGGCCAAAAGGCAGGCCGGCGGCTTTGATTTTTTCGAGAAGCTCGGTTTTTAGCCGGGATTCCGGGATGGGCTGCGAAGACTCGACAAACAGATTTCCGATCACAGCCTGTTCGGCTCCATAGGCGCCGGGCAGGCGGCCATGTCCGTTGGAAGCATTAAAGGCGCGAACCGGCTGGCGGCTGAACAGGAAATTTTTGAGCGCGCCGTTTTCGACGATGTTGACGCGGGCGGCGGAGACGCCTTGATCGTCGGCTTCATAGTGGCCGGCGAGAGAGACGCCCTGGAATTGAGATTGGAGCGGGTCGTCATAGATGGTGAGCCAATCGGGGGCGACCTTGGCGCCCATGCGCGCGGACCAAACGCTTTCGAGGGGCTGACTGCCGCGCTGGTTGGAACCGGGCGGGGCGATGGGCCGGCGTTCGATGCGGATCGCGTCGGTCAAGACTTGCGCCATCATCTGCGCGGCGGCTTCCTGTTCGAAGAGCACGGGGCCGCTGTATTCGTCGGCGAGCGGGGCGTGGGCGAGCGCGCCGGTTTCAGAAGCGACGGCATCGACGGCCTTCGCGAGCTGATCCGCGGACGGGAACTGAGACGGGGCGAGCGTGGTGATGAATCGCTGGTCCCAGACGCGGGCGCCATCGGGGGCGAGAGCGCTCGCATGGATTCCGATTTCGCTGAGGCCTTGCGGAATGCGAAGCACGGTCCCTTCGCTTGTGACGAGCCGGTAGGCGGAAGAGATGACCTGGGCGGACAACTGCGAAGCGGCGATTTCGGGATGGGCGGCGAAGCGCGAGGACAGTTGACGGAGGAGTTGTTCCCAATGGGGCTGGTCGAAATCGAGCGCGGGGATGGGCCGGAGCAGTTGAATGGGGTTGACGGGCACAAAGTCGGGCGTCTTATCGGGGTCCGCCATTTCGCGAAGCGCGGCGCGTTTATGCGCGATCTGTTCGGCCGCGGCTTTGTACAGGCCGTCGGTTCCGAGCCAGAGCTCGGCGCGCATGGCCTGGTAGTCGTCGTCGAGCGGGAACAGAGTGAGATGCTCGCCGCCGCTGTAGATGGAATTGGTGTTGTCGAATTTGTAATCGCCGACGCGCACTTCGAGGCGAGGCTGGCGCACGTGATAGCGGGTGGAAGCAGTGACGCCGCCGAGACTGGCGGCGATGTAATACTGCGCGACATCGCTGACGCTGTAGGCGATGAAGTAAGGCCTGTCGAGATCGTTGAGCTTCAGATCTTTCGAATGCGCGAGCTCGTCGAGCATGGCGCGGAGCTGGGGATCGGAGCGGGCCTCGGTGGCATCGGAAGCTGCGAAGATGAAACTCGATAAGGCCGCCGCGGCGAACAGAGAGGGGAGAAGGCGCCGCATGCTAGCTTCCCTCCGGGCGCGGCAGCAGGGGCGGCTTGCGCTGCGAATTTTCTTTTTTCTGCGTTTCGATTTCGGAGACGAGAATCGCGGGCGAGACGGCGGAGACGGGGATGCTGCCGGATTCGGCGCCGCAGTAGCCGTTGAAGATGGCGACGTGGTCGGAGGTAGCGAGGATTTTTTGGAAGCTGGCGAGCGGGGTGCCGACGATATCCACGCCGCGGATTAGTTCGTCGGGGCGGCCGTCGGGGAAGACGCGATAGACGACGAGCGGGACCACGGTGAAGGCCTGCAGGCCTTGGCGGCCGGTAGTGGTGTAGCCGCTCGAAACCTCCTCGAAGTAGAGGCCGTAAGGCTTCCCCTGGCGCTTCACTTCCGCGATGAGCTGGGCGCGAAGCTCCGAATCGGAGACTTGCTTGGAAGATTCGACGATGAGATTCGATTGGCGAGATACGACTTCGTAGCCAGGCTGGCGGCGGCCGTGGCCATTTGAGTGGACGAACTCTCCGACGGGAGAGCGCGAAAGCAGGAAGGTCTTGAGCACGCCGGCGTCCACCACTTTCACGGGGCGGCTCTTCACGCCTTCGTCGTCGTATTCGTATGCGCCGATCAGGTCCGAGCCGTTGAATTGGGCGCGGGTGGGATCGAATTCGACGCTGATGAAATCGGGGAGAACCTTCTGGCCGAGCATCTTGGTGAAGGTCTGGCCCTCGGCGACGTCCTTCTGGCGGTGGCCTTCGACGCGATGGCCGAAGATCTCATGAAAGAAGACGGCGGAGGCGCGGCCGGAGAGGATGGCGGGGCAGACGATGGGTTCGGCGGGAGGCGCCTGGACGAGAGCATCCAACTTCCGCGCGAGATCCTGGACGCGCGCTTCCACGGCGGAGTCGGCGGGAAGATGCGAGGGGTCGGAGGCTTCGATGGTTACGAAGTCGCGAAGGTCCATGCCGTCCGGAGCGAGCGCGAATCCTTCCACTTCGAGACGGAAGAGATCGCTGCCGAGCTGGATGGAGGCGCCGCCGGTATCGACGAAGGTGCGGATTTCGCGGAGCGCGCGAAAACTGACGCCGGAGCCGAGAATCTGGGGATGCTTCTTGAATTCGGCGGACCACATGCGGACCTTTTGCGCCCAGGCCTGCATGTCGTAGGAGAACGTTTCGGGCAGACGGGCGTAGGCTTGAGGCGGCTCGGAAGAGAAATCGGCGTCCTGATGCGCTTGCTCGGCGAGGAGTTGCTCATCGGTCTTGAGCTGCAGCAGGCGGCGAGAGGCGAGACGGTAGACGCGATCGGATTCGGCCCAAAGCGCGCGGCGGATTTGGTCGGGGTCGTCGTCGAGGCTGAGCGGGGTGAAGCTGGTGAAGCGGACGCGCGAGCCTTTGTAGGGATGATAGTTGTCGAACTGGGCGGCGCCGACGCGGATGGTGGTGTCAACGCCGCGAGTGCGCGAGTGGACGTTTTCGATGAGCGCACCGAGCATGGCGGAGGCTGTGTCGGATTGTTGGTCGGTGACCTCGTAGGCCATGTAATAAGGAGCGGGGTCCGCCTTGGCCTGAAGGATGGTGAATTCGCGATTGAGTTCGGCCTTGAGGATATCGATGAGTGAAGAGCCAGGCGCCGCCACATGCGCGGTGTGCGCGGCGAGAAGGCTAGTCACGGCGACCGCCATAGCGAGCGGAACCGGCCGGCCGGGTATACGGGACAAGCTCAAGGATAACAACGGAAGAAGGATGGCTTGACAGGGCGGTTCGGCGCGGGTATCGTATACCTAGCTAGCTCAGCTTTAACGCATGCCGAAAAGTCCGAACGACAAACTTCAGGGAACCTTGACGCTTCTGATCCTGCGCGCGCTGAGAACACGAGGGCCGATCCACGGCTATGGGCTGCTGGAGCATATTCACGCTGCATCGAACGAGCTGTTGCAGGTGGAAGAAGGCTCGCTGTATCCGGCGCTTCACCGGATGGAGCAGGACGGGTGGATATCGGCGAAATGGGAAATCACCGAAAAAGGCCGGAAGGCGAAGATGTACTCGCTGACAGCGCGCGGAGAGAAACAGCTCGCGGCCGAACATGAGAACTGGGAGCGGTTGACTCGCGGGGTGGCGCGCGTGCTCCGGTATTCGTAAAGCGAGTAGATCCATGTCGTGGCTCAAGCGCTGGCGCAACACGTTCCGCCCGGAGCGATTGGACCACGAACTCGAGGATGAATTCGCGCATCACCTGGCTGAAGCGGCCGACCGGCTGGAAACCGAAGGGGTGACGCATGAAGAGGCGCTGCGCATCAGCAAGCTGCGCCTTGGCAACTATTCCATTCAGAAAGAGAAGACCCGCGAGATGAACATCGCCTTGTGGCTGGACCAGACGCGCGCCGACGTGCTTTATGGATTGCGGCAGCTTAGAATGAGCCCGGGGTTCACGGCGGTGGCGGTGATCTCGCTGGCGCTCGGAGTGGGGGCGAACACAGCGATTTTTCAGCTTGTGAACGCAATACGACTGAAAACGCTGCCGGTTGAGGACCCGCAGAGGCTGGTCATCATCAAGTATCAACAGCCGTCGCACAGGTCGGGCTGGGGTTCGGGCCGAAATGTGGAGTTGACTTACGCGCAATTCCAGCAGATGAAGGAGTACGGCGACCCATTCTCCGGAATGTTTGCATTCAGCGGAGAGCGGTTCAACCTAGCGAAGGGAGGGGAGCCGCGATTTGCGGAAGGGCTTTATGCGAGCGGCGATTTTTTCCGCGTATTGGGCGTTCCCGCCGTGCTGGGCCGCACCTTCAGCGCACAGGACGATAGCGAATCCTCCTGCAACGCGGGGGCGGTTATCAGCTACGCATTCTGGCAGCGCGAATTTGGCGGCGACGCGCAGGCGCTGGGCCGCAAGCTCAGCCTGGACGGGTACCCGGTTCCGGTTATCGGGGTGGCCGCGCCGGGCTTTTTCGGCGTGGAGGTTGGAGTCCACGAGGACGTGATCGTTCCGATGTGCAGCGACCGGCTGATATCGGAACGGAGCCGGATACCGCTGCGATACGCCTGGTGGCTTTCGATCATCGGGCGGCTGAAGCCGGGTTGGACGCTGGAGCGAGCGAGCGGCTTCCTGCGCGCAAAATCGCGGCAGATCATGCAAGCCACGATGCCCGCCGAATACAATCCTTCTTTCGCAAAGCTATTCTTGACCAACAAGCTGTATGCCGCGGACGCGAGTAACGGCGTATCGGGCCTGCGCCGTGAATATGAACAGCCGCTCTATGTGCTGCTCGCGATCAGCGGGCTGGTGCTGCTGATTGCGTGCGCGAACCTGGCAAACCTGCTGCTTGCGCGGGCGACGGCGCGGGAAACGGAGATCGCGGTGCGACTGGCGATAGGCGCCTATCGCAGGCGGCTGGTGCGGCAATTCCTGGTCGAGAGCCTGCTGCTTGCCTCGTTTGGAACTTTGTTGGGATGCGGGCTTGCGGTAGGGTTGAGCCGCTCGCTGGTTGCGCTGATCAGCAGCTCGCAGAACCAAATTTCCATGGATACGGGGATGGATTGGCGAGTGCTTGGATTCGCCGCGGGTCTGGCGGTGCTGACCTGTCTTCTGTTCGGCTTGTTGCCGGCATTGCGCGCGACGCGGCTATCGCCGGTTTCGGCCATGCGGGCTGCGGGGCGCACGGTGACCACGACGCGCGAAGGATTCAGCTTGCGCCGCGCTTTGGTGGTGACGCAAGTGGCGCTCTCGCTGGTGCTGCTCGCGGGCGCGCTGCTGTTTGTGCGCAGTTTTCGGAATCTGCTGACGACCGATCCGGGGTTTCAGGCGAAGGGAATTCTCGCCGTCGGGGTCGATTTCGGGAAGGCGCGAATCGCAGCGGACAATCGCCTGAGCGTCTATAAAGATCTGCGCGAGAAGTTCTCAACGGTACCGGGCGTGCTTTCGGTGGGCCAAGTCGATTTGACGCCAATGGGCGGCGGTAGCTGGGACGAAAACGTCGGCATAGGCGGAGAGGCGGCTGCGACCAGTCACAAGCAGGGCTGGTTCAATTACATCGGTCCCGGTTATTTCCATACGATGGAAACGCACTTACTCGCGGGGCGCGATTTTGACGAGCATGACACCGCCGGCTCGAAAAAAGTCGCTATCGTGAACGAACAGTTCGCGACTCAGTTTCTGCGAGGGAAGAATCCGCTGGGGCAAACCTTCCGGCTGGAGACTGAGGCGGGTAAGCCTGAGCCGGTTTTTGAGATCGTGGGGCTGGTGCAGAACACCAAGTACGAGGAGCTTCGCGAGGACTTCCGCCCCATCGGTTTCTTTCCGGTCTCTCAGAACGAGAGCCCGCGCTCGGACGCCAATTTCATGCTGCGCATAGCAGGTTCGACGGCGCTTATTGCGCGCAGCGTGAAAGCGCGTGTTGCGGAGGCGAGCCCGTCGATGGGAGTCGAGATCCGTCCGTTTTCCGCGCAGATTGCGGACTCGCTCTTGCGCGACCGCTTGATGGCGACGCTTTCGGCGAGCTTCGGGTTTCTGGCGGCGCTGCTGGCGACGCTCGGACTCTATGGTGTGATCGCGTATATGGTGGCGCGGCGGCAGAAAGAGATCGGCATTCGCATGGCGCTCGGCTCGGCGCGCGCGGGGGTGATCAAGCTGGTGCTGCGAGAAGCCGTGGCGCTGCTCGCGATCGGATTGAGCGTGGGTGTCGCGATTTCGCTATGGGCCGGAAGGCTCGCCCAATCGATGCTGTTCGGGGTCAAGCCGCGCGACCTGCTATCCCTTAGCCTGGCGTGCGGGCTGCTCGGCGCGATCGCTCTTCTCGCCAGTTATCTGCCGGCTCGCCGGGCCGCGGCGGCGGACCCGATGACCGCGCTACGCATCGAGTAAGTTGCCTCGAAAGGCTTTGGGAATCGGCCCTCAGGCAACGGATTATCAGGTAAGCGCTGGCGGGTCAGTTTCGCTTCGGCGCCTGAGCTCCAAAAAATATTCTTGACCGGGTTCATTTTAGGTGTAAAATCCCGTAGTAAGCGTCAACGGGTAGATTCACGCAATAACATCAAGCGCCCAAATCCAAAGCCAACAGGGTGACAAACCCGAACAAAGCTTTAGTACAGGAGTCCTGCGGAGATGGAAGTACGGAAGAGGAGAGCGGCGTGCATTCTTACGGCCTGTATTTTAGCGGGAAGCACGATCGCGTTTTCAGGAACCCTGGCCGACGACGCGCGGGGAAAACTGCAACATATAACAGCGCGCCGAACCGCTCCCGGTTCCACTGTCATATTCTCGGGCGAAGAAGTCGCGGCCTGGGTTGCGGAAGAGCAACAGAGCGCCGATATCGCCGGCATTAGGGATCTGGCCGTTTCCTTCGGCGAGAATGCGGTGCTGTTTGACTGCAAAGTCGATCTGGTGGCGCTATCGGCGAGTTTTCACCAGCCGCTTGATCCTTTTTCGGCTATGTTCGTAGCCGGAGAGCACTCGCTTCACATCGGAATAGCCGTCCATTCAGAGCAAGAGCGCGCCATGGTTTCTCTGGCTGAGTTTGGATACGACGGTCCTGCCGTTCCTATCGTTCGGCAGCGGCTGGTTAGTGGATTTCTGGCGGCGTACCCGGCCGTCAGATTCGATCAGCCATTCACACTTGGCTACAACATCCAGCAGGTTAGCGTGGATGCAACGGGTGTTCGGGTCTTGATTATGCCCCGAGCGGGCAACTCCGATCTCCAGCCCGAGGCACGTGCCGCAGTGTCCGCAACTCCTCGCCCGGCGGCGCCGCGGGCAAGAGCAGTGGCATCGCCCGGACGTTCGATTGACGCGGGCCCTAATGCCTCGCCAAACAACAGGAATCCGCAGCAGCCAAATGCCTCCGCGGCAACGCCGCCACTGCCTTCCATTTCGGAACAGGAATTGAATAGCGCAAACGACGCCATGATAAAGATGCAGGGCCGCGCCGAAGCCGTCAATCAGGCGCTCGGTGGTCTGCAGCGGCAGCAGGCCGCTGCGGGATATGGACTGCGAGGCGACATGGCCGCCGCTAGTGCTCGCATGAATTCCTATCTTCGGATGGCCGAGCAACAGATCCGAGAGCGAAACCCTGCGGGGGCGCAGGCGAACATGGATCACGCGGAGCCGGACCTCGAGAAGCTCGAGAAATTTCTGGGGCTCTAAAGATGTCGACGGCCGTCACAGCGAGACCCAGACTTTCAGTTTTCCTCAGCTATTCAACCGCGGATTCCGAAGCGGCAACCACGCTTCACAATGAGATCGACGGGAATGGAATGAAGTGCTTCATTGCCGAACGCGATATTCCCGCGCAAGGCGACTGGGAGGTAGAACTGAGGCAGCAGATTCGAGGCTGCCAACTGCTGCTCCTGCTGCTTACGCCGGCGTCCCGCGATTCGGTGGAGGTTCAAAAAGAGATCTCTTTAGCAGATAGCGAGAACAAGGAAATCTGGGTTGTCGAGTGGAAACCAACCCGGATTGGGGACGCGTTCAACGGCCGGCGTTTTCTGGAAAGACAATTCTTTCGGCCTTACCAAACTGCCGGCGGAGAGCCCTTCGAAGAAGTCTTGACGAAGATGAATGAACGTTGGCCCGCTCGCGAAGGGGTTTTTCGCGGCCGCGTGATGCTCAACAACTGCCCATACCCGGGCCCGCGGCCCTTTTCGGATCAGTTTGCCGATCTATTTTTCGGGCGCCTGGAGTCCGCGCAAGCGCTGAAGGCGGCGGTCAATAGGAACACACGCGTGTTGTTGGTATGGGGGCCGTCGGGAGCGGGAAAAACATCGCTATTGACAGTGGGCCTGGGGAAAGCGCTACCGCCCCATTGCTTTTATTCAAAACCTGTGGAAGGCAGTTCTTCGACCGCGTTACTGTCGCGTCTTTACGCCCGTGTTGCGGGCGACTCACCGGCCGGCGCGGAAGCGGACGACGAAGCCGCTGAGAAGATCGTGGGGGCCATCGAACAGGCGCCGGAAACGGACTTCGTCTTCTGCTTCGACCAGATGGAGAACTTCTTCACCTGGCCGCAGCCGAAGCCTGAGGAGATCAATCGATTTTTCGAAGGACTCCGCTCGATTCTGAGATTGAGTCCGAAGCGTGTCACTATTCTGATCTCGTTCCGGAAAGAGTCGCTCGCCGATGTGCAACCCCACGTGAAACGGTTCTTCGCTGAAGACTGGAGCGAGTTCACAGTTCGCAAATTAACGAGCCGCGATGCGGTAATCTGCATCACCGAGCCCGCGGCGTGCCGCGGCGTAGAGTTCGAAGAAGATCTGGCGAAAGCATTGATCGCTCCCATCGAAGATCCCGGAAGCGGGGGCGAGCCCGTCGTGGATCCGATGAACATTCAGAAGGTCTGCCAAGCGCTTTGGCAGGATGTCGCGCGCAAGCGAAGCAAGGCGCGCGCTTCGTGCATCGATCGCAATATTCTGCCCGAGATTCTTGGCAAAGATGAAGGACTGGAGAAGAACGCGGCGCAGTACGTTAGCGACGTCTTGCGGGAATATCTGCGGGCGCGCATCTCCGAAATTGCCAAGAGCCTGCCCGCCGACACGGCCGGTCCGAGGCCTGAGGAATACGTGCTGCTCTCACTTTTGGAATTTGTCGGGCCGAATAATGTCCGACAGCGGGTTCGTGAAAGGACGTCGAAGGAGGGTCGGCATGTAGGGCGGTTGTCGATGGATGTCGTCAACCAGCTTGTGAGCAGCGGGCTTGTGCAGCGCTGCGGCGATCGCGAATACGAACTGGCCCATGACGCGCTTGCGGACGAGATTGGAAAGCATGGGGAATCGTCCGGCTCTGTTTCGGCAATGAAGAATCTGGATTCAGTGCTGGCCCGCGAAAGCGATTCATCCGGGCTCGACAGCGGGTTCAATCGCGACTCGGAGCTGCTGGCCCGTTTAGAACCGGTGCGCGAGAACAAGTGGCCTTTCCAAAAGGAGGAAGCCGAACTCATATTTCGCCGCGCGCTCGGCGATCACCGCAGAAGCGTTCGCGGCGCAAAGATTTCGGTTGATGCGTGGGCTGAGATTCTGGCGGCGAAAGCGCCGGAACGTTTGATCCAAGCTCTTTGCGACGGGCTCGCGGATGTGCAGGAATCGGTTCAGTTGGACGTTCTCCATCTATTGCTGAAGTCGAAGATACGCGAACTGGTGAAACGGACCGCGGCGGAGACGCTGGGCGCGCGGCTGTCGGAGATCGCGTTGGACACCGGCCGCTCTCATGAGGTGCGTGAGAAGGCAAGCCAAGCGCTTTCGTCGCTTGGATACGACCAGACGGTGGCGAATCTCTTTGCTTCCTATTCGAAACGGGAAACCCGGTTTCGGGCCCGCACCGCGCTGGCGCTGGTGCGCCATGCCGAGGACAGGTCGGACCGAGTATCGGCGGCCTTCTTGAAACAGTGGAAGGCGCTGGGCTGGCTGAGCCGCGTCGCGATTTTGACTCAGCTTTGGCGCTGGCGCTTGCAACAGTCCTATGGCCGGATCTTTTACATGATTATGATTGCGGCGCCGGTAACCGCCATCGGCGCCGCTTTGCCGTTCATCCCGCTCGGCCACTTCGGAGCGTCGTTGACGATGGATACCGACTACAGCGCCGCGGCCGGGATCTTTCACGGTATTTCCGGAGGCGTGGTGTGGGGCATCGGCGTCACGACGGGTCTGCTGATTTATTGCGTCGTCCTCAGAGGAGGATGGCTGAGGAATACCGGTAGCGAAGCGATCGGAATGGCCCTAGCGGGAGCGGTTGGCGGGGCGATCGGGGGGCTTGTCAATACTCTGGTGATCTCCCTGGTGTTCGTGAGAGAAGGGTTATATCGAGCGGGATGGTTTTCCGACAACTATGCCTGGACACCGAAGCTTCACCAGGTGTTTAGCGTAACCTTCCATGGCTGGATCACACCGATCTTCGGGGCCGCTCTTGGAGTCGGGATTGGCTTGAGCCTGAAGAGCATCCTCGCGGACCCGGCTGAAACCTGGGCAGGCCAGAGCGCGCAACCCTTTTGCAAGACAGAATTCGGAAAGTCTTTGCGAAGAGTTTGCGCGCACGTCATGGGCAGATCCTGGCACAACGTGCTGTGGATTGCGGTTGGGGCTATTTGCGCGGCGCTGATCATTAGCCCCGGAAAGGGCGTTTGCGACGGGAGTCTTCACAGCAAGTTGGACGCGACCTGTGACAAGCAGCCGCTTTTGCCTTCCCGGCAAGTGCGAAGCGCGGGGCTCGGCCTCGTTATACTCGGAGGGAGCATCGGCCAGGAGATTGCTTTTCTGTTAGGATTGCTGAGCGTTCGATTTGGCGTGAACCTAAAAGAGACCCGTGAATTCTTGGGCTGTGCTCATTCGGACTCCGCCGCATGAACGCCGAAGTCTCAGCGGCCCCGGTACCGCAAGACAATCAAGCGTGGCCTGGTCATCCGGTGGTTCAGGAGATTATCCGGCGGGGGCGGCTGGGCCTTAAGGGCAACAGCGAGTGGGGCGCGCCTGGGGCGGCGAAGCTTGGCCTGGTGGTTGAGGGCGGCGGCATGCGGGGCATTTATTCCGGCAGTTGCCTGGTGGCCCTCGAGCAGCTTGGGCTGACTGACGTCTTCGACAAGGTGTTCGGCGAGTCGGCGGGCGCAATTAATTCCTGCTATTTTCTTGCGGGCCAGGGCGCCTTTGGGATCAAGATCTATTTAGAGGATTTAACTTCTCTGAAGTTCGCCAACCCGCTCCGGTTTGGGACCATGCTGGATGTCGGCTACGCCATCGATGTGGTCGTGAAAAGCATAAAGCCGTTGGATGTGGAGCGAGTGCTCTCGTCTCCATCGGATCTCTACATAGCGTTGACGGATGCAATCACCGGCGAGGGCCGGCTGGTGGATGTGCGCGGCGAAAAGATCGACTTGCTCGACCTGCTGAGAGCGACCGGCGCGATCGTGCCTCTCTACAATCGCGCTGTCAGCATAAATGGGCATCCATACGTAGATGGTGGAATTTCGAATCCGATTCCTATTCGCAGCGCAATTAGCGCGGGTTGCACGCACATTCTCGTGGTATTGACGCGCCCTGTCGAGTTTGTATCGACTCCCATTCCGCAGTGGCTGCGCCTGTGTATTTATCCGATGCTGCGGCGCTGGTCTTCGGCGTTTGTCACCTCGTTTTATAGCCGGCAATCGACCCGCTACAACGATACTCGCAACATCGCTTTCGGAAGAACAATCCTTCAAAAGGGCGTACAGATTGCGGTAATTGCTCCGGGGGCGGACTCGCCCTCCTTCGACAGGTCCACGACGTCTCGACAAAAGCTGTTGGCGGCCAAGGACGACGCCATTCGGCGGACGCAGGCAGTTTTTACTAATTTGGCCCCCGGCGCCGGCAGCGATCCAACGATTTGAGGCCCTTCGCGCGCACTATCGCTTGCGGCGAGCGGTGGATTGAGCGCTCTTCTTAGTCGATTTCTTGACTGGAGCATGCTTGGAGCCGGGTGTCTTTTTCGACGCGGCTGCGCCGGTTGAAACCGCATTCTTTTTCAGATCGAGGGTGAAACTATCCCCGGTACCGAGTTTACCGGTGCTCGTATCCACAGTAATAAAGACGCCGGTGATGGCAGCGGGAGAAACGGTCATGCGGACGAAGCCGAACTGAGTGTCGTTGTACATTTCGATGCGCAGCGGGTTACCGCTCGCGTCTGTGCCGGAAGCAGGAAACGCAGGAATCGGCGCGCGCTTTCCCGGTTTCAGGCCCGGCAGGTTGTAATAGCCACCCATACCGGCCACGATGTACGGGATTTGTTTACCTTTGACGGTCCGGGTGTAGCGTTCATATAAGTGAGCGTGACCGGAAAGATGCAGATCGGGATAGATGCCGGCCGCTTCGCACGCTTGATCGATCTCCTTGAGCATCTCGGGACTGGGGACGTGGAACGGACTGCCAGTAAACGGAGGGTGGTGGGTCGCGATGACAAGGGCGCGCCATTGGCCCTTATCGCGTTCCTGCTTGGCCGCGGTTAGCTGCTTCTTCAAAAAATCGAGCTGCGCGTTTCCGACCTTCTTTCCCGAGATGACGCCCTCGGTGCCTCCCTCACCGGTATTCGAATACAATCCGATGAATTTGACAAAAGGCGCATTGAGCGTGAAATAAACGCCGGGCTGCGTCATCGTGGTGCGATAGGCGCCTTGGCTGTCCGGACTATGCGTGGGCTGTTCGGTGCAGAAATTTGAAAGAAAGGCGGCCAAAGTTTTCGCAGGATCGTTCTTGAATAAGGCCCCATCGTGATTGCCGGGGATCGCGAAGATCGGCGCGTTGTAGTCCCGGTACGGATCGTAGAATTGCTCGAAGTAGTATTGTTCTTCGCCGAAGTAATAGATCACGTCGCCTAAGTGATACCAGAAAGCGGCGGCTGTGGAAGTGTCGTTCGATAATGCGTCCGCGACCGCGAACTGGAACTGCGGGTTATGAATTCCACCCGTGTCGCCGACGGTGTGGAAGACGATTTGGCCCGCCTTCTCGATGGCCGCAGATGCATCCGCGCCGATGACGGTAGAGAGGTCCATCGGATTCGTGTTTCGCGGGGGCGGCACGGGCTCAAGCTGGCTCAGCGTTTTTTCCGCCGAATCGGCTTCGATCTCCTGCTTACTGAAGTCGCTAAAACTCGCGGGAGTTAGGTCGGGATCGGCAAAATTGAAGTTAGTGGCCATGGATGTTCATTTCAATCTTACTAAGGGGATTCCGCGCATGCTATCACGGGCCGGAGCGATGATAAAGACCCAAGCTGCGATGTTACAAAGCTGTAACTAACAGGGAACCTTATTCAAGAGGATCGCGATGAACGGTTTCTAGGGCGAAGGCCGGGAGACAGATGGCGAAGTACTCGGCGCCGGCGGGGTCGGGCGTGCTGTAGCGAACCCACACGCCTTTATGAGAGATGACGGCTTGGCCGGGGAGGACGTCGAGCGAGCCGCCGGCGTATTCGACATGAAGGCGGCCTTGGAGGACGACGGTAAATTCGTCGAACTCGGGCGTTTGGCCGGGCTCCTGCCATCCGCCGGGGCTGTGCATGTGGGCGATGCTGACGCCCGAGGTTTGTGAATTTACCCGGCCGATGTATTCGTCGATCAGCTTGGGTTTGTTGCCGGCCGATTGCACGCGGGTGGCTTGGGGGATCAGAGTGGGTGCGCTCATCAGAATTCCTAAACAGAATAGAGCTTAGCGCGGCCGTTGAACGCGCACAACGGGCGACAACCGCTCTGTGCGCCTGGCAGTTGAACGCGCACAACGGGCGACAACCGCCCTGTGCGCCTGGCAGGCTTGGGAGAATGATATTGAGAATTTCATGCAAAAGTCACAGGTGGAGTTATTGGGGCTGATAGGCGCGGTGATTGCGAGCGCGCTGGGATTTCTGCTGCCGGCGCAGTTCGGATGGATTACAGGCATTGCCGGGTTCGTGCTTGTGGCGGTGCTGTTTGCGTACGACGAAGCAGAGTATCGCTCGGCGTTCCAAAGCGTGGCGTTTTCGGGCGCGTGCGGACTGGGTGTGACGCTGATCGCCGATGCCTTCTATAGATGGTTGGGCAGCAGAGGCGAGATACATATGACCGGCGACCGGATCGAGACCGAGTGGCTGCCGCTGACGTGGGTGTGTGTGACGGCGGCGATCTGCGCGATCGACCGCGTTCGGATGTTGGGGCGCGGAGGGGCGCCGAAGCGGCCGCTCGGAACCGTCCAGAGAGGCTTCATTCCCCAGTATGCGGCGCCGGTTTCAGAACCGACGCCCGCCCCGGCGGCGGAACCCGTAAGCGCGCCGGCGGCCACGTATCGGGCAGCATCCGTAACGGCGCCGATAGTAGCGGAGACGCCAGCAACTCCGCCGGTTGCCGCGCCTGCGCCGGTTGCGGCGGCAGCTATACCCGTTGCGGTTGCGCTGCCGGCCGGCAAAGAGACGGAGATTTATGTTGGGCTCATTGGCGAAGGCCTAAACCTGATGCGGACCGTGAAGGCGGAGCATGTCGGGCGAGACTTCTACAAAATCACGGAAGCGATGCCGGAGGGGGAGACGTGGGAGTTCGGGCCGGGGCAGGTGGTGCGATGCAAGAAGCGCAATCTATCGACAGGCAAGGGATGGGTGGCGGTGGAAGAAGCGCCCCGAGCATCCTAGGCGCGGGCGGCGATGACGATCAAGGACGATTTCGTCGAGCTGGATACGCCGACGGGAAAGATGCGGACGTACGTGTTTCGGCCGGAGGAAGAGGAACGGTATCCGGGCGTTGTTTTCTTTTCGGAGATTTTTCAATTGACGGGGCCGATCCGGCGGACGGCGGCGTTGCTGGCCGGGCACGGATATGTGGTCGCGGTTCCCGAGGTGTATCACGAATTAGAGCCGATGGGCACAGTGCTCTCCTACGATCAAGCAGGCGCGGACAAAGGGAACGAGGACAAGCACACAAAGGAGCTGCGGGCGTATGACGACGATGCCCGGGCCGTGCTGGACCACCTGAAATTGCGCGAGGACTGCAACGGCAAGCTGGGCGCGATGGGCATTTGCCTGGGTGGTCATCTAGCGTTTCGAGCGGCGATGAACCCGGAGGTGCGAGCGGCGGCGTGTTTCTATGCGACGGATATTCACTCGGGCAGTCTGGGGCGGGGCAAGCGCGACGATTCGCTCGAGCGCGCGGCGGAGATTCGGGGCGAGCTATTGCATGTGTGGGGGCGGCAGGATCCGCACGTTCCGCTCGAAGGAAGAAACCGGATACGCGCGCGGCTGGAAGAAGCGGGATTGCGTTATCAGTGGATGGAGGTGAACGCGGCTCACGCGTTCCTGCGCGACGAAGGGTACCGGTACGACCCTGCGCTGGCGCTGCTCTGTTTGGGGTGGGTGTTCGATCTGTTCCAGCGGCGCTTGCGCGCGAGTTAAGGCGCTCGCAAGCTTACTGGGTATGCGGCGGGGCCGGCGGCAGTCTTATGTACAGGAGACACTGCGTGAGTATGTGTAAGACAGCTGGGGCAGTTGCGGCGTTTGCGCTGGTATTTGTTCCGGGAACGCTCGCCGCGCAACAGAAAGATCACAATGATGCGTTCGTGCGGGGATCGGAGGGCGAGAGCCGAATCATGCAGGAGGTGCGGCACCAATTGGTGATGCTGCCTTACTACACGATCTTTGACGACTTGGCATTTCGCCTGGACGGAAGTACGGTGACGTTACTCGGCGAGGTGACGAACCCTACTCTGAAGAGCGATGCCGAAGGTGTTGTGAAGCGGATCGAGGGAGTGACGCAGGTGAACAATCAAATCGAGGTGCTACCGCCCTCGCCCATGGACGCCCAGATTCGCAGGGCCATGTTCCGCGTCATCTATGGCGACCCCCAGATCGGCGATCGCTATGGGCGCCAAGCGCTGCCGCCGATTCACATCATCGTGAAGAACGGTCACGTGAAGCTGGAGGGCGTGGTTGGGAATCAGATGGACAAGAATCTGATTAATGTGCGGGCTAACGGCGTTCCGGACGTCTTTTCGGTCGAGAACGATTTGCAGGTGGCGAGCAGCTAACGAGACGCGCCGCTACATCGGCTTGACGGCGGTGGATACGGACGTGTCGCCCCAGGCGAAGCTCAGGGTGGCGGCCGAATCGGATTGCTTGGTCAGGCTGATAGTGAATTGCTCGACTGGCGAGCCCTGTTTGACGGGCACATCGAAGCGGCCCAGGTCGTCGCTCTGCTTGTAGCTGAAGGCGCCCCACTGGTCGGCGACGCGGTTGACGATGATGGTCCATTTGTCGGCGCCGGCCATGGCGAATAGCGAATAGCTGCCGGGTTCGAGTTCGAGAGAATCGCCGATCCGGGTTTTGGTTGTGACCGTCAGCTTGGTGGCTTCGTCCGCGCCTAATCGCCATACTTTTCCATACGCTTCGATGTCATCGAGCTTGCGGCCCTTCAGATACGGGCGGCCATAAGAGATGGTGATCTTGTCTCCTTTGAGATCGACGGAGACGGTCTCGTGCGGGCTGACGCGATTGCCGTGTCCTTGCGCACAGGCTAGCTGGGCGCAAGCGAGCAGCGGAAGCATTGCGAAGAGGATCGGCAGGGATCTGTGGGTCATGTAGATCATTTACGCATAACGCCGGTCACAACCAATATCCAAAGGTATTTTGTCAGGATCTTCAGGGACTTAGGCGCGTTTTTCCGGCAGCGGGGGAGAGAGGCGCGCTACCTTCATCGCGAAAGTCGCGCGGTAGAGATGGCGGCTGGGAGAGCGAATGTCGAAGAGCGGTTGGTTGCGGAACTATTTCGGGCGAGCGGGCAAGAGACTGGCGGCGGGAACCGCGGCGGGAGGGCCTGGATGCGAGGGGGTGTCCTCGAAGGCGCATAACGATCTGGTATTGGCGGCGCTGGCCGATGCGCGCTTTCACTTTCGGACGGTTCCAAGCATTGCAGCCGAGACCGGAATTCCCGAGACATGGGTGCGATGCATCTTGGAATCGAGTGAAGACGTAAGAAAGGCGCCGCTTTGCGATGAGAGCGGCAATTACCTTTATACGTTGCGCTCGCGGCCGCGGACGGCGCGCGAGATTCTGGCCGAGACGCGGGCATCGCTCGCGGGATCGTCGAAATAGTTGTGCTCACTGAACTGGTGTTCGGAGCATTCGGAGGAGTGGCGGGCGCGCTGGTGGGTGCAGTGGACCTGCGCGATGCCGAGCTGCTGTCGGCGAGGCTGAAATCCCCGGGGCTTTGGCTATCGCTTGCGATCCAGGCGGTTCTGGCGGCGATGGTGGTGGCGGCCTACCAGATGTCGGGGTTTCGGCTGAATCCGGTGCTCTGTATTAATGTTGGCGCGGCCACGCCTGCGATTTTGCGGGGAGCGATCAGCCACATGCCGCCGGTGCCGCCGGGGCGGATCGGGTGAAGAAGGGGACAAGGGATACCACGCTACTCCAGAGCATCGTTTACAGCGACTGAAGCTCTGGAATCGGGAAACACGAACTCGGGATCTACGAGCCGAACGGAAAGGCGAGCTTGCTCGGTAAACAGGTCTTTGGCTATTCGGAAGTGTTCTCCCCACGTGGCGTGTTCCCAATCGGGCTCAAAAGCGACCAATTCCGCAATGCCGCACTGCACGATGGCTCGTGCGCAATCGACGCACGGGAACCAAGGCAGGTACATCCGACAGCCTTCCAGAGGGGTGCCGATGCGCGCGGCGTTATAGATGGCATTGCGCTCGGCGTGCTCGGTCCAAAAATACTTGGCGGGACGTCGTAATCGTTCATCAAGGCTGTCATCGATCCCTCGCGGGAAACCGTTGTATCCCGTCGAACGAATTTCGTTGGACGCCCCGGCGATGACACATCCGACCGGGGTAGGATCCTTGCTCCAGGTTGCAATGAAGCGGGCCAACTGCATGAGCTTGCAGTCCCAGCTCGACGGGCGGGGATCAATTCGAAGCGTCTCGCTCATTGGCCTCGAACCTGTCGATTTGTTTTGACCATTGCGGGTATTCGTCCTCGAACCGCTTCGCGAATTGCGCCGCACACATCAATACCGGCCGGTAGGCGTCGCGCCACCAGGCCGGCTCCTGGTCGGCACGTTCCTTCAGAATGGCACACTTTCTGAAGGAGCACAGAGGGCGGGAGGAGAGCGTCTCTCCTCTAGCGTTCAGTTTTTCAAGAGCCCGGCCCAGAGTGGCTCGGCCTTCTTCTTCGCGGCCAGCGGACGCGATTTCGATGGACTCGCGAATGGCTCCGTACTGGACATCGGGGTCCTCCGTGGGATCGAAGCCGATGTCGAGCAAGAGTGAAATAGCTTGAGGAAAGCGGCCGAGGACGTGAACGATCCTCCAACGCACCGAGGTCAGGTGGCTGGCGGCTTCCGGATGACTCTTAAGCGCCTCGTACAACACGGCCAACTGCTCAAAGACCGTCTCTTCGCCACGAGCGACTCTGCGGAGCGCGGCGGCTGCACTCCAGCCGCTCAAAGGATCGTTTCCGACTAAAGCATGCCAGAGCTCGGGACGTGGAGTTTCGGCGGTGAAGGCGAGCCACCACCGCCGGAGCCGCTCTTCCCGAAATAGAGCTTCCCGCGCGCGGAGCTGGGCAACGATGTCCTGTACAGAAGTCCATTCCGCTTCAACTCCGATGAAACGCTTCAGAGCGGACAGGCGAGGGCGCGTTCGTTGGCGAGTGTGTAGAAACGTATCCTCCAGCTTTTCGGCAATCACGGCGCAAATTGCCGTGGCGAGCGCGTCCGTCGAATCGGTTCGAGTCTCGAGCAGGCATGACAAGGTGAGGCCCCAATCCCAGTCGTAAATCTCGACGATAAAGTTATCCGCCTGGGCTTTTTCCAGACCCTCCACAACAAAGCCCAGGGCGTCGGACGAGCGTCGATCAAGCGTCAATATCTTCAGGTTTGCCGCGTCGGCCGGTAGCTTGGCCGAGGTGAAGCCATGGGCCGCGAGACAGTCGTGAATTAGTTGATGGCGAAAGCGGTATGAACCGGACGAGACTTGGGTAAGCAGCCCGGCCTCGAGTAAACGGGCGAGGGGAGTCGGTTCCTGGTCGCCTGGGGGTTTGATGTTGCCCTGCCGGACCTCCAGTTTGCCTGCCGCGTACGCATCGAAGGCGCCTTTAGCCAGACTCAGAAGCTCTTCAGATTCAGGATCGACTGCCGGTTGCGCCGAATCGTCCTGGCGGAGCGCCCACGTGATGTACCGCAAGATTACGGCTTTCCGGTTTGCGACTCTTCGGGGACCACTTTCGCGGACCAGATCGAGAAAGAATGGAATCCGTAGAAGACGATTGTCGTAGCCGGACGCAAACTCGCCGGGAAGTATCCGCAGGACTTGATCGGCGGTGAGCGGAGATATTGTGGCGAGAGTAAAGGAATCCGGATACTCCGAGCGGAATGACATTCGGTCGGTCATCAGGATCTGGACGTTTTCGTATTGCGCACGTATATTTTCGATCAGGAGCACAACCCGCGAGATTTCGGCCGAGGCCTCGTTGAGCCCGTCGATCATAAGTAAGATCTCTTGCCCGGCTTCACTCGCTTTCTTAAAGGAGCTGAAACTGATCTTTGATCCCGACACTTCAAAAAGAGTTCTCAGCCGCTCCTCGGTAGTTTGTTTCGCAAAAACCTCCGCGATCGACTTGCGAGCGCTGATGGCGCTGATGAAGATAGGGAGCACGCCTGCCGTCACGCTCGTCAGGATCAATTCATACAAGAAGAAGCTCTTGCCGGCGCCCCCGGGAGCTTGAACGTAATAATTGCGATCTTGCGATTTACAAAAGTCGCGGGGGTCCAGCAAATCAAAGTAGGATTCGAGGCCCGAAGCTGTTCCGATATGCAGTTGTTCGATTTGAGAGAAGGCCTCCCCCGGTTGAATGCTCTTCGAAACGGCAAGCGACAAGGGCAGCAAAGGGGTGGCCCGCTGAGCGCCGTAGGGATTTTTTTGCAGCCGCTGCTCGGCCCACTGCAGCAGATCCCTCGCTCTGCGGTATTTGGCGACGACGGACGGTTCGATCCTGATACCGGTCAGCTCAGGGACATTGGATTCCTGAAAGATACGCGAAATAACGTCCAGCGGGATCATGAAACCCGCTGCGGCGAGTAGGTCACCGCTGCCGGGGCGAGAGCGTGATACGACAATCCCGAGCGTGGCCTCTTTTTCGTCGAAAACCGGTCCGCCGCTGAATCCTAGTTCTATGCCCGAGCGCTGATCCACGGCCTCGAGCTGACGCAATTCTCGGAAATCGGACGACGACGCAATGCGCCCATAGGCTTCCCATCCCTCGGGATGTCCTTCTGGAAAACCGAAGGAATGTATGATTACGCCCGCGTCGGAGAGGGCTAGCGCGCGGAGCTGGCTGGGACCTCGAGCAAGCGGCTCGGAGAGCCTGAGGGCGACCCAATCCAGCTTATAAGGCAGATCTTCGTTCCGTGGCCACTCCGAGCCGCTCGACGGAATCCACGGCGCATCGAGAAGCTTTGCGGATGCTGGCTCCGTGCGACCCGCTATGCGGAGGCGGACTTGGTTGCCCGACTCACGGGCATAACCGCCATCCCGAAGCACATGCGCGCACGTCAGCAGGAGTTCCGGTGCGATGACAGTGGCAGCGCCGACCGGGATGGATACGTCGTTATCCGTAGACAAAACGGCGATTGCGGAGGGCACGATTAGAGGCTCTCATTCGATTCGCTCGCCTTGTCGGCGGGAGTGTTGTGAGATTTGTTCCAGGCGAGCTTGACCGAGATGCTGGCTTCCGCGCCGTATTTGCTAAGAATGATGCCGGCTTCGCCGGTGAATTTGATGCCTGCCTCGAGTTCCATCGAATCGGGGCCGATCGCCACGATCGTCTCCTGAATAACTTTCAGGGCCTTAATAATAGGACCTATACGGTCTGCCAATTCCGGAGGCTTTGCCGGCTCGGCAGGCGCGTTGAGGTATTTACCGATTGTCTCAAGGGCAGCGCGGCTCTCGCCCGCAACCGGCGGTTTTTCGGCTGCTTCGACGAGAACGGTGCTTCCGTCGGGTAGTTGAAAGTGAGTGATGCGCGACATAGAAGAATCTTAGGCCAAATTACCCGAATGCGGCAATGCCGGGGAGCCTGGTTGGGGAAGGCGTGGGGTGAGTAGTACAGGCGAACACTTGGCGAAACAACAACTTACAGAAAATTCTTTAACGAAAACTATTGCAATCCGCCGATGTGCATGTAAGGATGGACTCGAAGCGGTCTAAAGCGGTCCAAAGTGGTACAAAGTGGCAGAAGAAATCAGCCAGCCCGGCACGGTCGCGCCTCCTCGGGGGTTTTTCAGTGCTCGTGTGGACGAAAAAGGGAGGTTGAAGCTTCCAGCGGCTATGACGCAGTATCTGGCGGCGTTGGGGGAGAGCAAAGTTTTTATTACCACGCTGGATCGCTCCACGGCTCGAATTTACCCGATTTCGGTCTGGCAGGAAACAGAAAAGATGCTGGAGGCGCCGGGCGAGGATGTGGACGACAGGGACGACGTCGCGATGGTGGCGTATCACTTCGGGGCGGATTCGGAAATCGACCCGCAAGGGCGGGTGCTGGTGCCGACGGAGTTGCGGCGGGAACTGAAGTTTGAAAACGAGCAGGTGCATTTGCGGTGCTTCAAGCAGCGCATTGAGGTGATTGGGGACGAATCGTATCAAGGGCGGCTCTCGAAGGCCTCGGACGGGATCGATGCCAAGGTGAAGGGTTTGGAGCGGAAAGGTTTGCGGTAAGGCGGGCTTGCGGGCCGGCGCGGGGTCCAGGTATGGAGCTTGAGAGCGGAGGCGCTCCCTGGAACGGCGTCAGTCACTACCCGGTGATGCTGGCGGAATCGCTCGAGTATCTCGCGGTTCGGCCGGATGGAATTTACGTGGACATGACCGCTGGGTTGGGCGGACACACGCGGGCAATAGCGGAAAGGTTGGAGAGCGGGTTTGTGATTGCCTGCGATCGCGATGCGGAGTCGCTGGAGCTGGCGCGCAAGAGGACGGCGGAACAGGCGGCGCGCATCCGGTTTTTCCATGGAGAGTTTTCGAGGCTAGCGGACGCGCTCGGGCTAAACAGCGTGGAAGCGGCCGATGGGATTTTGGCGGATCTGGGCGTGAGCCGGTATCAATTGAACAGCGGAGAGCGGGGTTTTTCCTTGATGGCGGACGGGCCGCTCGATATGAGGATGGACCGGAGCCGGGAGTTGACCGCGGCGGATCTTGTGAACGAAATGCCTGAGAAGGCGCTCGCCGATTTGATTTATGAGCTCGGCGAAGAAAGGAGGTCGCGAAGAATCTCCAGAGCAATCGTTCGCGCGCGGCCCATTCGGACCACCGGGCGCCTGGCGCAGGTGATTGAAGAAGCCGTGCCGCGAACGGGGAGACTGCATCCGGCGACGCAGACATTCATGGCGCTGCGGTTGAAGGTAAACGGCGAGTTGGAGGAATTGGGCGGACTGCTGAAGACGGCGCCCGGGCGGTTGCGGAAGGGTGGGCGATTGGTGGTGTTGACCTTCATGTCAACGGAAGATCGCAAGGTGAAGCAGGCATTTCAAGCGGAGGCGCGGGGCGGGAGCGCGAAGATCCTGACCAAGCATGTAGTGCGGCCTTCGAGGGAAGAGGTTTTGGAAAATGCGCCATCGCGCGGGGCGAAGCTGCGGGCGTTAGAACGAGTATGACCGCGCACAACGGGCCCCAATCGGCCTGTGCGCTGGAAATGGTTTAGAAGGGACTACTAGCAAATGGCGTCATTAGCAACCATCGTGAATCGATTCGTAGGCGTGAGAGAACTGGCAGACGCGCCTCCGGCAATATGGACCAGGACCGAAGCGCCACGCCTGCGCCCGATCGCAAACGAAGACGTGTACCTGTTTATCAAGCGAATCGACAACACGGCGGTGGTGCGCGCAGCCGATCCGGCGGCGTTGCGCGCGCGAACCGGGACGGTGGCGACAGGCTTCGTGGCGGCGCTGCTGGTAATCGCGGGGCTTGTACCGGCGGCGTATAACACGATGTCGGGCTTCACCATCCAGAACTTGAAACAGGAGCAGGCGAAGCTGCGGCAGGAGCAGGCGGTTCTCGAAGTGCGCGAGGCCAACCTACTGAACGTGAAACGGCTGGACAAGCTGGCCGATAGTTTGAAGATGGCGGCTCCGGCGCCGACGCAAGAGATGCTGGTGAGCGGAAAGTCGAAAGCGGAGGCGCGCAACACCCTTCCGTATGGAACGACGGCAGCGCGCTAGAGCGCCGCTCGCTAGTAGGCGGAAGCCGGGAGCCGATGGTCGGGTGAACTGAAGATGGACAGACCGGCAGTGGCGCCGCCGACCAAATCGGTGGAGAGATTAGCCATTTTGGGGCTCATCCTTTTGGGATGGGCCCTGATTGTTCTATCGCGCCTGTTCGGGCTGCAGGTGCTGGCGCACGACAAATTCGTAAAATTGGCCGAGCAGCAGCAGACCAAACTGGAGCCGACCGAAGGGCAGAGGGGCACAATCTTCGATCGCGACGGGCATCCGATGGCGATCAGCTCTCCTTCGCATTTCCTGGTGGTGAATCCGGGACGCATTCCGAACAAAGAGATCGCGGCGGAGCTTCTCGGGAGCGTGCTGAAGATCGATAGCGGCGAGTTGCTCCGGGACCTGGAGGGAGCGGCGGCTTCGAAGAAGCACCGGGGCTACTACATTGTCGACCAGCACGTGACGGATGAGCAGGCCGGCACGCTGCGGGACATGAAGCTCGAATGGGCGGAGGTCGAGGAAGGGAGCGTGCGCAACTATCCGGACGGAGCGGTGGGCGCGCACGTGATTGGGAATGTGGGCGGGCAGGGCCACGGCGCGGCGGGAGTCGAACTGAAGCTCGATAAAGAACTGGCGGGCGCGCCGGGATTGGTCCGGCTGGAGCGCGACGGCAAGGAGCATCCTTACGATTCGGAGATCGCGAAAGAAGCAACGCCCGGCAAGGACATCGGGCTGACAATAGACCGGCAGCTTTCGCACGTGGCGCAGGACGCGCTCGAACAGGCCGTGAAGCAAAACCACGCCGAACACGGGAGCGTGGTCGCGATGGACCCAAGGACGGGCGAAGTTCTGGCGCTTGAGAATTATCCGACTTACGATCCGAACGAGCGGCTACATCCGGGTGAGCAGCCCACGGGGCGCGAGGACCTGGCGGTGGTGGCCCCGTTTGAGCCGGGGTCGGTGTTCAAGGTGATCACGCTTTCGGCGGCGCTCGAGACGACCACGCTGAGGCCGAACTCAATCATCAATTGCGGGAACGGTGTGATGAAACTGTTCACGCGCGTGATTCACGACCACAAGCCTTATCCGGCGCTATCGATGGAGGACGTGCTTGCCTATTCGAGCAACATTGGCGCGATACGAATAGGCATGCAGGTGGGAAACAAGAATCTGTACGAGTACATTCGCAGGTTCGGGTTTGGACGGCGCACCGGGATCGAACTTCCGGCGGAAGCGCCTGGGATTCTGCGGTCGTTGAAAAGGTGGCAGCCGACCTCGATCGGGTCGGTGCCGATGGGGCACGAGATCGCGGTGACTTCGGTGCAACTCGCGCAGGCGGGCAGCGTCATTGCCAATGGAGGGTTCCTGGCGCATCCGCACGTGGTGGCGTGGAAACAGACGCCGGGAAGCGCGGCGGAAGTAACGAAGTATCCGGCCCCGGTTGAGGTGTTGAAGCCGGAGACAGTAGCGACGATGCGGATGATGATGCGGCGCGTGATCACGGAGCCGGGCGGAACCGGGCATCATCTGCATGTGGTGGGCTATACGATCGCGGGCAAGACCGGCACAGCGCAGATCTACGATTACACGCACCACGTTTACACGCACAAGTACAACGCGTCTTTCATGGGATTCGCGCCAATGGAGAATCCTTCGGTGGTAGTGGTGGTGACGGTTACGGGAACGACCGGGCAAGCGGGATACGGCGGCTGGGCGGCGGGGCCGGTGTTCGTCAAAGTCATGAACGAGGCGCTGCGGCGCAGGGGCGTGCCGCGCGACGTTCCGGAAGAGATCGAGGAGCTGGAAGCCAAACAGAGAAGCACAGAGAAGGACCGCAAGGAGGCCGACGACGTTTCGCTTGCGGAACTGAGCACGCCGCTGACCGTGGACGAGATGAAGGCGGCGAGCGGGGAAGGGCAGGAGGATGCGGGCGGAAACGAGAGCGGGGACGCAAATCTGGACGCGAACGCGCCTAAGGCGCCGGATTTCACGGGCAAAACGGTGAAAGAAGTAATGACGGCGGCCGCAGCAAGCAATCTGGACGTCGAGATGATGGGCGAAGGTTTGGCGCGCAGCCAGAGTCCCGCGGCGGGTTCGGCCTTGATTCCGGGCGAACGGATACGCGTGAGGTTCTCGCGCTGAAATGCGGCTAGAAAAGGTGCTCGAAGGAGTGCCGCTGGTATCGAAAGTTCCGGCGGAGGTCGCGAACGCGGATGTGCGCGGGATCGCCTACGACAGCCGGAAAGTAGAGCCGGGATATTTATTTTTTGCGTTCGCGGGCGCGAAGGCGGACGGAGCGCAGTTTGCAAACGCGGCGCTGGAGAAGGGCGCTCTGGCGGTGATAGCCGACCGGGCCAGTTTCGGAAGATCGCAGGGTTCCTGGGTACAGGTTTCTCATGCGCGCGAGGCGCTGGCCATGGCGGCCCGGAACTTCTACGGCAGGCCGGACCAGCGGGTGGCGGTAACGGCAGTGACGGGAACGAACGGGAAGACGACCAGCACGATGCTGATCGATTCGATGCTGCGGGCGGCGGGCAAGACGACGGCGCTCGTCGGGACTATCGAATACCGGATGGCGGGCGAAGTGCGCGGCGCGGTGAACACGACGCCGGAATCGCTGGACTTGTTTCGCATGTTTCACGAGTTGGAAGAGTTGGGCGGGACGCACGCGACGATTGAGGCGTCTTCTCATGCGCTGGACCTGGGGCGCATTTATGCGATGGAAGTTCATACCGCCGGGTTCACCAACTTCACTCGCGATCATCTGGACTATCACCAGACGATGGAAGCGTATTTCGCGGCCAAGCAGTTGCTATTCACGCCGCGGAGCGGACCTCCCCCGCGCTTCGCGGCGATCAATGCGGACGATGAGGCGGCGGGCCGGCTCGATTTGGCGGCAGAGACACAGGCGTATTGGTACGGGATTGAGAAGAAAGCGCAGGCCGGACGGAGAGGCGCGACACTCCGAGCGGAAGCGGTGGAATCGACATTCCAAGGGCTGCGCTTCACGTTGGATGTGGAGGGGCGGCGGTTTCCGCTGGAGTCGAAACTGGTGGGCCGGATCAATGTTTACAACATTCTGCTCGCCTGCGGAGCGGCGCTTACGTATGGACTGACGGAAGAACAGATTCAGAAAGGGTTGACGAACTTGCAGAGCGTGCCGGGGAGATTCGAACGGGTGGAGGAAGGCCAGCCGTTCATGGTGGTGGTGGATTATGCACATACCGACGATGCGTTGCGCAATGTAATTACGGTAGCGCGCGGGATGAAGCCGAAGCGCGTGATCACGCTGTTCGGCTGCGGCGGCGATCGGGATCGTTCGAAGCGGCCGTTGATGGGGATGGCGGCGGGGGAGCTGAGCGATTACGTCATTCTGACGTCGGACAATCCTCGAAGCGAAGATCCGCTGGCCATCATGAACGATGCGCTGGTGGGGCTGCGGCGCTTCGATACGCCTTATGCGGCGGAGCCCGACCGTGAGCGCGCGATCCGGAAGGCCATAGAGACGGCGGACCAGGGAGACGTGGTGATTCTGGCGGGGAAAGGCCACGAGACCTATCAGGTGTTGAAAGACGGGCCGATTCCCTTCGACGACCGTGAAGTTGCGCAGCGCGTGCTGCGCTCGATTGGATACGACCGGGCGAGCGCCTAAGTTGCGATGGAGCTTTCGCTCGCAGAGATTCAAGAAGTAACCGGGGTGAGAGTTGTGGGGCCGGCGGCGGGGCGGGTGCGCGGTTGGAGTATCGACTCCCGCACGATTGCGCCAGGAGATCTGTTCTTTGCGATCAAGGGCGAGCGGTTTGACGGTCACGACTTCGTCGAGGCCGCGTTGAAGAAAGGCGCGGCGGCCGCGGTGGTCTCTGAAGGAGCGGGTTCTAAGAGTGGCACGGTGCTGGAGGCCGAGGACACGCTACGGGCATTGCAGCAACTGGCGCAGTGGGCGAGGCGGCGATGGGCGAAGCCCGTAGTGGCCGTGACCGGGAGCGCGGGTAAGACCAGCACGAAAGATATCATCGCGCAGTTCTTGAGCACGCGCATGCGCGTAGGCAAGACGGTGGGGAACCTGAACAACCATCTGGGGCTGCCGCTCGCGATACTGCGCATTCCGGAAGACGCAGAGGTCGCGGTGCTGGAGCTGGGCATGAATCATGCGGGCGAGATCCGGCGCCTGGCTTCGATCGCCGAGCCCCAGGTCGGAGTGGTGACGAATGTCGGGTATGCACATGTGGAGGCGTTCGATTCGATTGAGGGAGTGGCGGCGGCCAAGCGCGAGCTGATTGAGGCGCTGCCGGAGACAGGCGTGGCGGTGCTGAACGCCGACGATCCGCGAGTGGCCGCTTTTGGGGCAGCGCATGCGGGGCGCAGCGTGACCTATGGATTCTCGCCTGGCGCGGATATGCGCGCGACCGCGCTGGAGACTAGCGCGAAGGGCGCGGTTTTTACAGTGTGCGGCGCGCGATTCGAGACTGGGCTGGCAGGACGGCATGCCGTATCGAACATACTTGCCGGGTTAGCGGTGGGGAAGCTGTTCGGAATCGAACCGGGCGAACTGGTGGAGGCCGTGGCGCGGCTGACGGCGGGAGAGATGCGCGGAGAGCGTCGGCGATGGCGGGGCGCGACGATCTTGAACGATGCGTACAATTCCAATCCGGAGGCCGCCCGCAGCATGATCGACGTCTTGCGGGAGGAGCCGGCCGGGAGACGGATAGCGGTTCTGGGCGAGATGCTCGAACTGGGCCGCCTGGCAGAGAGCTTGCATCGCGACTTAGGAAACTACGTCGCGAGTGCGGGAGTAGACGTGCTAGTTGGGGTGGGCGGCGTGAGCCGGTCCATGGTGGAAGAAGCCAAACGGGCCGGAATGACTCACGCCGCCTTTTTTTTCGAGAACCCCGAAGAGGCGGGCCAATTTCTGAGAGAGTTTGCACGGCCGGGTGACGCTATTTTGTTCAAGGGATCGCGCGGCGCGCATATCGAGCGGGCGCTCGCGGCCATGGAAGCTTAAGAGATGTTGTATTGGCTCCTGTATCAAGTACTTCACCGGTACATTCCCGCGTTCCGAGTTTTCGGCTACATCACGACGCGCGTGGCGCTCGCGAGCTTGACGGCGATGGTGCTGGCCCTGGCGCTAGGGCCGTGGATGATTCGCAAGCTGCGGGCGTGGAGCTTCGGCCAGCACATCCGCGAAGAGGGTCCGCAATCGCATCAGAAAAAGGCTGGGACGCCGACCATGGGCGGCCTGCTGATTGTGACGGCGATTGTGGCGCCGACACTGTTGTGGGCGGACTTGAATAACCGATATATATGGATCGCGTTGCTGGGCCTGCTCGGGTTCGGCGCAATCGGTTTCATCGATGACTACGCGAAAGTATCGAAGAAGCGCAACCTGGGATTGACGGCGCGCCAAAAGTTCTGGCTCCAGATCCTATGCGCCATGGTGATCGCCTTTTTTCTATTGATGCTGCATGCAGACCAGCGCTATTCGACCGCCATCAATGTTCCGTTCTTTAAGCAATTCAAGCCGGATCTTCTGGTAGAGACATGGACCAAGAATTTCTGGACCTATCCGCTGGCGTTTGCGTTCTTTTACCTGTTCATCGTCTTCATCATGGTGGGATCGTCGAACGCAGTGAACCTGACGGATGGCCTGGACGGTCTCGCGATCGGGCTGATGATAATCGCCTCCGGCGCGATGACCGCGCTCACTTATGTTACGAGCCACGCAGATTTTTCGAAATATCTGGATCTGACGCACCTGCTGAATTCGCAGGAGCTGACCATTTTCGTGGCTTCGATGTTCGGCGCGAGCCTGGGCTTTCTTTGGTTCAACTGCCACCCGGCGGAAGTGTTCATGGGCGATGTAGGGTCGATGGCGCTGGGCGGCGGGCTAGGAATCGTGGCGGTGCTCATCAAACAGGAAGTTCTGTTGGCGTTTATCGGCGGAATCTATGTGCTCGAAGCGCTGTCGGTGATTTTGCAGGTCGGCAGCTATAAGCTGCGCCACGGCAAACGCATTTTCAAGATGGCGCCGATTCATCATCATTTCGAGGCCTTGGGCTGGCCGGAATCGAAAGTAGTGGTGCGGTTCTGGATTGTGGGGCTGGTGATGGCGCTATTCGCGCTGACAACGTTGAAGTTGAGATAGGGCGCGAGTGGACTTCAGCGGAAAACAGGTTCTGGTGATGGGCGTGGCGCGGTCCGGCATGGCGGCGATTGAACTGTTGCGGAAGCACGGCGCGCATGTGCGGGCGATGGACGAGAAGCCGCCGTCCGAGTTTGGGATTCCGGTCGTGGCGCAGGCCGAAGAGAATATCGGGAACCCGGACGCGATTGTGCTTTCGCCGGGCGTGCCGTACGATTTGCCCATGCTCGAGCGGGCGCGCGGGCGCGGCATTGCGGTGATCGGCGAAGTGGAGCTGGCTTCGTATTTTCTGAAAGGGCCGGTGATCGGGATCACGGGAACGAACGGCAAGACGACGACTACGGCGTTGACCGCGCATGTGCTGAAAGCGTGCGGCGTGGCGTGCCAGGCGGGCGGGAACATCGGGACTGCGGTGACTTCGATTGTCGAAGGCTCGCAGAAAGACCGCTGGAACGTGCTGGAGTTATCGAGTTTTCAGTTAGAATCGATCCGGCATTTTCGGGCAGCGATCGGGGCATGCCTGAATGTCACGCCGAACCATCTGGATCGACACCACAGTTTTGAAGACTACGCGGCGGCGAAAGCCCGGCTGTTCGAGACCCAGCAGGAGGGAGACCGGGCAATTTTGAACTACGACGACGCGACGTGTGTCGGCTTCGCGGCGCGGACAAAGGCGGACGTGTTCTGGTTCAGTGCGCGGCAGCGGCCGCCGGTGGGAGTGTGGCTCGATGGGGAAGAACTGCGCTTCGACAATCGGGCTTTCATGCGGGTGTCCGACATTAAGCTGCGCGGCCGCCACAATGTGGAAAACGTCATGGCGGCGGCGGCGATAGCGGCGCTCGCGGGCGCGAACCTGGACGAGATCGGCGCGGCGGCGGCATCGTTCGCGGGCGTAGAACACCGGATCGAGTTCGTGCGGGAACTGAATGGCGTACAGTATTTCAACGATTCGAAGGCCACGAGCGTGGACGCGACGCTAAAGGCAATCGAAACGCTTCCGGGAGCGTTGTGGTTAATTCTGGGCGGCCGGCACAAGGACAGCCCTTATACGCCGCTGCGCAAACCATTGAGCGAGCGGGGGCGAGCGGTGCTGGTGATCGGCGACGAGAGGGACTCGAAGGCGGCGGCGCCCGAGATTCGCAAGGATCTGAAGGGCGCGGTGGAACTCGTCGATTGCGGGACGGTGGAGCGGGCCGTGGATTATGCGCGGAGGCATGCCCGCAAGGGCGACCTGGTTCTACTCGCGCCGGCGTGCGCGAGCTGGGACCAGTTCAAAGATTATGAGGAGCGGGGCCGCACGTTTAAACAAATAGTGACAGAATTGTTTTAACCGATAGCGATGGCGCAACGGCTGAAGACAGACTGGATCTTGTTTCTTACCGTTCTGACGCTGGTCCTGTTCGGGCTGGTGATGGTGTACAGCTCGTCTTCGATCATCGCGGAACTGAAGTTCCACGTGTCGAGCACCTACTTTTTTTTGAGGCAGCTCGGGTGGGCGGCGGTTTCCTTCGCGATTCTCCTGTATTGCATGCGGCGCGATTACCGGAGGTGGAACGATCCGCGATTCGCCTTCGCGGGCCTGGGCATCGTGGTGCTGTTGCTGCTCGCGGTGTACATTACCGATGGAACGAGCCATCGATGGCTGCGCGCGGGGCCGATGTCGCTGCAGCCATCGGAGCTGGCGAAACCGGCGCTGGCTCTGTTTCTTGCTTTCTATCTGTGCCGCCGGATCGGCGCGGTGAACGATAAACACACGCTGGGGCCGATCGGGATCGCGATCTCGGTGATTGCGCTCGCGGTAGCGGTAGCGGACTTCGGAACCGCGGTGGTTCTGGTGGCTACGACCGCGGCGGTCATTTTCGTCGCTGGGGTAGATTATCGCTACCTGATTGTCTGCTGCGCGCTCGGCGCCATTCTCGGCCTGGGATTTATCGCAGTGAAGCCGTATCGGCTGGCGCGGGCGATCGATTTCCTAGATAAGGATCACAAGCTGCTAGGCAAGATCGACCCGCGCGGGCGGATTCTTGCATACGCGAAGCAGACGGCTTCGACCAGCGATCCGGGATACCAGCAGCGGCAGGCCGAGATTGCGGTCGGCTCGGGAGGATTTCTGGGGCTCGGGCTGATGGAGAGCAAGCAGAAGATCGAATTTCTGCCGGAGGCGCACACCGACTTCATCTATGGGGTGGTGGGAGAGGAGACCGGATTTTTTGGATCGGCGCTGTTGCTGGCGGCCTTTGTCGTGCTGCTGTGGCGAGGCTTTCGGACGTACATGCGCGCGCCGGATAATTTCGGGCGATATCTGGCGCTGAGCATAACGGTTTCGATCGTGGTGCAGGCGCTGATAAATCTGAGCGTGGTGCTGAACCTGGCGCCGAACAAGGGGATTCCGCTGCCGTTTATCAGCTACGGCGGCAGCTCGTTGTTGAGCACGCTCCTGCTCATGGGCATGCTGTTGAGCGTGAGCGAGCATGCGGCGTGAGCGGGCGGGCGACGAATGGCGCATTCGTTTGTGATGACAGGCGGAGGAACCGGCGGGCATGTGTTTCCGGGATTGGCGGTGGCGCGCATCCTGCGGGAGCGGGGACACAAGCTGCTGTTTGTAGGCACGCGGGAGGGAATGGAGGCGCGGCTGGTTCCGGAAAACGGCTTCGATATCGAGTTTGTGCGGAGCGGCGGGCTGCAGCGAGTGGGGCTACGCAAGCAGGTGCAGGCAGGTTTGCGGATTCCGTTTGGGGTGGCGGCGGCGTCGCGGCTACTGCGGCGATTCGGGACACAGGCGGTATTCAGCACGGGCGGTTATGTGGCGGGGCCGGTGATGATTGCGGCGCTGCTGCGGCGGATTCCGTTGATCGTAATGGAGCCGAACGCAATTCCCGGGCTTGCAAACCGCCGGGTGGGCGACCGAGTGTACCGAGCGCTGGTGGGTTTCGAATCGACTCAAAGGTGGTTTCGCGCGGGAAAGAGCGAGGTCACGGGCTTGCCCGTGCGGCCGGAGTTTTTCGATGTGCAGCCGAAGCGCGGCGGTCCGTTCACGGTGCTGATTACGGGCGGCAGCCGCGGGGCGAGGACACTGAACCGGGCCTCGCGGGAAAGCTGGCCGCTGGTGAAAGAAAGCGGCGCGCCGATTCGGATCGTGCACCAGACGGGCGCGGCCGAGTATGAAGGGCTGACGCGGGAGTTTGAAACGGCGGGCATTCAAGGCGAGGTGGCGCCCTTCCTTCGCGACATGCCGGGCGCATTTGCGCAAGCGGACCTGATTGTGAGCCGGGCTGGGGCGGGCGCAGTGAACGAGATCGCAGCGGCGGGGATGCCGTCCGTGCTGGTCCCGCTGCCATTTGCCGCCGACGATCATCAGCGGCGAAACGCCGAGGCATTCGTAAACGCGGGCGCGGCGCGCATGACGCTGGACGCAGAGTTGAACGGCGCGCGCTTGTTCCGGGAGATAGAAGATCTGAGGAGCGATCCGGCGGAATTGGAGCGTATGCGCGAGCGGGTACGGAGATTTGCGCAGCCGGGCGCGGCGGAGAGAGCGGCCGATGTTTTGGAAGAAGCTGCCGCCTTCAAGAAGGCATGAAGAAAAATACAGGTTCCGCATTGACACACCAAAGGAAAGCCGGAACAATACTTTTAAGAAATGTTTTTTAAGCCCCAGCACGTGCACTTCGTGGGCATCGGGGGCATCGGGATGAGCGCAATCGCCGAGGTGCTGCTGACGCTGGGCTATGCGGTGTCGGGTTCGGACTTAAAGAAGAGCGCCATCACAGAGCGGCTGGCCAGGCTAGGAGCGACCATTTACACGGGACACCGGGCCGAGAACGTAGGCGAGGCGAAGGCGGTGGTGGTGACGTCGGCGCTCGATTCCACGAACCCCGAGGTCGGCGAGGCGCGCAGGCTGCAGATTCCCGTGATTCCACGCGGCGAACTGCTGGCGGAGCTGATGCGCTTGAAGTTCGGGATTGCGATTGCGGGCAGCCACGGCAAGACCACGACGACCTCCATGGTGGCTTCCATTTTGAACGCGGCGGAAATGGATCCGACGGTGGTGGTGGGCGGGCGAGTAAGGGCGATGGAGGGGTCGAACGCGCGCGTGGGAAAGAGTTCGATTCTGGTGGTGGAATCGGACGAAAGCGATGGGTCGTTCTTGAAGCTGGCGCCGATTATCGCGGTGGTGACGAACATCGACCGCGAGCATCTGGATCACTATCCGGCTCTCGAGGATATACAAGACGCCTTTGCCGATTTCATTAATAAGGTTCCGTTTTACGGGGCGGCGATCGTTTGCATGGAGGACGAGAACGTCCAGCAGATTTTTCCGCGCGTCCGGCGGAGGACGATCAGCTACGGCCGCGCGGCGCAGGTAGACCTGGCTATCGAGGACGTGGAGTTGTCGCCGGGAGGAAGCAGATTCACGATCAAGCGGCGAGGCGACTCCCTGGGTGAGTTCTACCTGAACGTCCCGGGCGTTCACAACGTGCTGAATGCGACCGCGGCCGTCGGGGTGGGATTGGAGATGGAGGTTCCGCTGGAGCATATCCGGGAGGGTTTGGCGGCTTTCAGCGGAGTGGACCGGCGATTTTCATTGCGCGGGGTGGAGCGCGGGGTCACCGTGATCGACGATTACGGGCACCATCCCACAGAGGTGCGGGCGACCCTCGCCGCCGCGCGGCTTTCGCCTTTCCGGCAGGTGCGCGTGCTGTTCCAGCCGCATCGCTTCTCGCGGACCAAGCACCTGCTGGATGAATTCGGGACCGCTTTTCACCAGGCCGACGACTTGTATCTGCTGGACATCTACGCGGCTTCCGAGCAGCCGATGGAAGGGGTGACGGCGGAGGCGCTACTCGAGAAAATCCGTTCGCATGGGCATCGCTCCGCGCATTATGTCGCCGGGGTGGAGGAAGGCGTGGAGTCGATCGCGCGAGCGGCGGAGCCAGGCGATTTGATCATCACGCTGGGAGCAGGCAACGTTTCGCAAGCGGCGGAGCGAATTCTTGAAAAGCTGCGGGAGGAAGAGTAAGTGGCGGCGCGCGAGCAGACGTCCTTCTGGGCGGGCGTGCATTGGATGCGCTTCTCTCTGTGGCTGGCGGCGGGCATGCTGCTGATGGTGACCACCATGTTCGCCTGGCGCGGGACGGAAGAGTTTTTGATTCAGGACAACCGTTTCAAGCTTGCCGAGCCGGACGATTTCGGCGGCCGCAGCCCGAATCTGATTGTGGAGGGAATACATTATGCGTCGACTGCCCAGGTCCGTCATGTCTTTGCGGAGGACTTTGGCCGGAGCCTATATCTTGTCCCGCTACAGAAACGCCGCGAGCAACTGCTTGCGATCGATTGGGTGGAGGACGCGGCGGTATCGAAGATATGGCCGAACACGCTAAGGGTGCGTATTCATGAGCGGCAGCCGGTGGCATTTGTACGGCTGCGGCCGAACCGGCGCGACGGCATGACGCAGTTGGCGTTGATCGACAAGGACGGCTGCATTCTGCGGCCGCGCGTGGCGGCTAGATTTACGCTGCCGGTGATCACCGGGATTCGGGAGAGCGAGCCGCTGGAGAACCGGCGGGCGCGGGTGAGGCGGGTGATGGCGATGCTGCGGGAGATCGGGAGCTTGGCCGAGCAGATTTCGGAAGTGAACGTGTCGGATCCGAACGATTTGATAGTGGCCGAGCATGTGGATAACAACGTAGTCAACCTGATGCTCGGGGACGATAACTACACGGACCGGCTGCAGAATTTCTTAATGAATTACGGGGAGATCAAGACGAAACGGCCGGATGCAAAGACGCTGGACCTGCGCGTGGACGGAGCAATCACGACGGTAGGAGAGGAGCAGAGTGAGCAGTAAAGCGAGATTGGCGGTAGGGCTGGACCTGGGCAGCACAAGCACCCGAGTGGTGATCTGCGCGGTCGAAGACGACGGGGTGAAATTCCTGGGTCACGGCGAGGCGCCGGCGGCGCAGGCGTGGGGCCGATCGAGGCTGGCGGACCAGGACGCTCTGGCGCAGAGCATACGTTTCGCGCTGCACGAAGCGGAGCGCCGGGCGCAGGCATCGCCCGAGGCGGCAGTGGCGGGAGTGGGCGGCGGCGTAGCGGGAACGAACAGCCGCGGCTTGTATGAGTTCGGCAGGCGACGCGAGATAGAGCCGGACGACCTGCGATATGCGGTGGAACTTGGCTCGCGAGTGCGGTTGGAAGACGACCGGCTGCTGCTGCAGATATGCCCGCAAGACTTCACGCTGGATGGACGCGCGGGATATCGCAATCCGAAGGGGATTCTTTGCGCGCGGCTGGAAGCGAACGTGCATGTGGTTACGGCGCCGGTGCAAGATCACCAGGGCATTGTGTCGGCGGTGCATCAGGCGCACCTGGCGGTGGAGGAGACGGTTTTCGAAGGCATAGCGGCTGCGTACGCGGCGATACTGCCGGAGGACCGGGCGCGCGGGGTGGTGCTGATCGATGTCGGCGCGCAATCGACGCATGTGGCGGTGTACGACGGAGACGCGCTGCTGTTGGCGGCCGCGATCCCGCTGGGAGGGGATCATTTCACGCGCGATGTTTCGTGGTTATTGAAAGTGAACTATGAAGACGCCGAAAGTCTAAAGCGGGAATACGGCTGTGCGGTGACGGGTCTTGCGTCGGACCACAGCCTGATTGAGATTCCATCGGCGGAAGGGCGCGGTATGCGGGAGGCGCCGCGAAGCCAGCTGAACGAAATTCTGGAAGCGCGGGCGGAAGACATCCTGGAGCGCATCTACGCGGAGATTTTGCGGGTGGGCATGGAGCAGTCGCTGCTGGAGGGCGCGATTCTGACGGGCGGCGGAGCGCTGCTGACGGGAATGTGCGATGTGGCGGAGCGGGTGCTGAACTGCCAGGCGCGGAACGGTTTGGCCGCGGGCATAGACAAATGGCCGAACGAATTGGATACGCCGGTGTGGACGACGGCGGCCGGCCTGGCGATGTACGCGGGGCGGCTGAAGATGAAGCGCGATTGGAAGCGCGCCTCGACGGGGCTGGCCGGCTTGATTTCGAGATAGAGAGTTCGAGATAGAGACGAAGGAGGCGCGGATGGAAGACGAGAGAGGCCCGAAGGAAAGGGAAAAGGACATGCTGGACGATTTGAAGTTTCTAATTGAAGAGGAGGCGCAACTCGGCACCAAGATCAAGGTGGTGGGCGTGGGCGGCGGCGGGTCGAATGCGGTGACACGCATGCTGCAGGACGGCTTGCACGGGATCGACTTCTACATTCTCAACACGGACAAGCAAGCGCTGGCGGCGTCGCCGGTTGCGAATAAGCTGGCGATCGGCAACAAGCTGACGAATGGTTTGGGGGCGGGGGCCGATCCGTCGGTGGGACGGCAGGCGGCGCTCGAAGACACGGAACAGATTATTGAGATCCTGGAAGGCGCCGATATGGTATTCGTCACGGCGGGACTCGGAGGCGGCACTGGTACGGGTGCCGCTCCCGTTGTGGCTTCGCTTGCGAAAGAGCTGAACGCGCTAACGGTGGCGGTGGTGACGAAGCCGTTTGTGTTCGAAGGTCCGCGGCGCATGAAACAGGCCGAGCGCGGACTGGCGGAACTGGCCGGCAGTTGCGACACGCTTATCAGCATTCCCAACGAGAAGCTGCTGGGTTTGGCGCCCAAGGGCACCAGCTTTTTCGATTCCTTCCGAATGGCCGACGATGTGTTGCGTCAGGCGGTGCAGGGGATCGCGGACATCATTCTAACGCCGGGACTGATCAATCGAGACTTCTCCGATATCCGCACCATCATGCTGGGGATGGGATACGCGATGATGGGCACCGCGATCGCATCGGGTGATAACGCGCCCGTGGAAGCGGCTCACAAGGCGATCAATAGCCCATTGATGGAAGAAGGCGGAGTGCTGGGCGCCCGTGGAGTGTTGATTAATATCACGGCGTCGAACCAGCTCGGCATTCACGATGTGAATGAGGCGTGCAACCTGATTCGCGCGGCCACGCAGAACGACGATGTGCAGATCAACTTCGGCGTTGTGCTGGACGAAAGAATGGGCAAGGACGTAAAGATCACGGTGATTGCCACCGGCTTTCAGCGCGACACGCTGCCGGAGATCGATCGCAGAAGCCCACATTTTCCGTTTACCGTGGGGACGGCTCCGGACTCTGCCGCTGCGCCGACGCACCCGGCGATTTTGCACTCGGAGAGCAACGGCGCGGCGCACGAACCCGAGCGTACGGAAGTTGCCGAAGAGACCGCCGGCGATGAAGACTATGAAATGCCGGCCATTCTGCGCAAGCAAAGACGGATGGTGCAATAGGAACACGATCGCCGCGGGACACACACGGTGTCCCGCTTCGGCCCCCACCGAGTCTCAGCCCGCGGCTTTCGTCGCCAAGGCGTCGACAACCGAGATATTTGCCGTCAATTCAGGCGGCAAACCGTGCCGCTTCTCAAGATAAGCGCTGTCGTTATAAGTGACCCAAATCGCGCCGTCGGCACTCTGCCAAACCAAAATCTTGAGAGGCAGGTCGAGCGCTATGCTCGGGGCGGCAATCATGAGCGGCGTCCCGGACTTCGGATTTCCGAAGATCAGCAGCTTACACGGCGGCATGGCGAGCCCCACCTTTTCCGCTTCCCCGCTGTGGTCCACTAAGGCGAACAGCTTCACACCCTTGGAGGCGAGGATTTCCTGGAGACGGTTGACCGTGTCGTCGACGGAGTGACGCGAACGGATGGAGATTACACCATTAAGGGGATGGTCGGTCATCAATACCTCTTCAAAGCTAATGCATTCAGTTTCGCTCTCACGCCGGTTCTCGTTTCGCTCTCACTTAACAGAAATGCTGAGGCGACGCTGCAGGAGCAATAGCCCAGAGGTCGGCTTTGCCGGAAGTTTTCTGACGCCAGGCGCCTGCGCCGACTGGGCCGGCCCTCTCGCCGACAGGCAGGATGACGGTGTACGGGATCGTGTTTCTCGCGGTTGCGCTAAGGGTAGCGTCCGGATTCGAATCCGATCTGGGAGCGCCGGCGTGCGCGGCCGGGCTGCTGGTGGCCGCGATGGTCTCGTTACGCGACCGCCGCAGGCCGCGGGACATCTCGAAAGAGATCGCCTGGAGCGTGATTCCACTGGTGGCGGGTTTGTTTGTGATCGTCAAGGCGCTGAACGGGGTCGGGCGCACTGCGCGCCGCGGTGGCCTCGCTGCGCGAGCCCGAAGAACTCGAAGTGGTGCACAAAGCTCCATGCGACAAAGACGTTGATGAAACCAGCAAAGCGGCCCAGCGCGTCCCTACAACACGCAGTAGAAAGGCGTTCCTGCAGCTCTCCTGGTCAGTGTTCTTCAGGGAGCGATTCGCTCGTCGTCGGCATCCTGGCACGAATTTGCTTGCGAACGAATCGATCAGATGTTGTGCGAGCGCACGGCCAGGAATCTCAGCATAAATCGAGGTTCTAGCTCGTTAGTGGGGGCAGGCCAAGCCTCTGATCGATAAAACATACTTGCGAGGAAATGTTTTGATCAGAGCAGAGGCCATATTGGGCTTGCCCGAATTTGGTCGAGGTGGTGTGCATGGATCTGGCGGCCGGCTATCGGTCGCTGGTGCGCAAACACTTTCCGCAGGCGCGCATCGTGGCCGACCGCTTCCATGTCATCCGCACCGTAAACCATCATTTCCTGGC